>BNJS01003829.1_pt1:207500-439989 | contig 439989 bp, 569 predicted proteins | sample 8540461 | NCBI WGS metagenome assembly BNJS01 (sample SAMD00202454, study PRJDB9452) | human saliva metagenome | isolation source: human saliva | place: Japan
TTAAATATACTTAGGAATATTTACCTGGAGGATTATAATGGATTTTTTTCTATTTTGGCATCATGGATTGATTGGATTCTTAGAATTCTTCAAATTATCACATTTATTGGTGTTATTTTTGAAAGTTACTTTTTAACCAAAATTACTATTCTGATAACGTTTCATTAGAAAAAAATTAAACTTGAGGATTTTTGATTCTTTAAACAGGCGTTTTGAGTTTATTCATGAATATGATTATATTAAAGATGAACCACATGTAAATTACTTTTTTACTTTATCCTAAGAATGTCGATATTAAAAAAATTAGATTTTATTGATATTTCATATGGAAAGAACTGTAAGGAAATAGAGAAATTAAGAGATTCTAAAATAAATATTAGAAATCATACGTGTATTGTAATTAGTACTATTTTACCTGAAGGTGCTCCATTTTTTAAAGTGAAATGGGAAACGAGTACTGGGGAGATAGGTGAGTATGTTTTCAGGTACAATGGGTTTAATGGTAATTCAGATTCACCTTCTTATAAAACTAAATTAACGATTAAAAGAAAGATTTTTGATGATATTGAGTTTGAAATAATCTTAAAAAAATCCGATAGATGTATAGAAATTGGAGGGAGCTATGGTAGAAAATTTAGATAATAATCCTCGTATGAGAGATATAACCGAGTATAATGAATTCACTCAGAATGTAATTAAGGAAAGTTTAGAAAAGTATAAAACAGAGGGAATAACTAAAAGTTTCGAAAGTATAGATAATTACTTTGAAAGAATGGTTCGTGAGAATACTAAGTAATCTTTTTTGTAGAACTGAGTTATTTATATTTTTAATAAGAAAAAGAACAGCTTTTTATTCTAGTCGCTCTTTTTAAAATAAATCATTTAGTTTATCTGCTAAATCTCGTTGTTTACTAGGATATAAGTGGGAGTATGTATCAATAGTTGTAGTTATTGATGCGTGACCTAATCTTTCTTTGACAACTAGATAATCTTCACCTTGATTTATTAAGAGAGATGCGTGCGAATGTCTAAAATCATGTATTCTTATTTTTTTCAAACTTTTATCTCTGGCAAGAATTTTTTTGTATTGTTTTTCAATTGAATTTTTTGTGAGACTAATTGGGCTGTTCTGAAATATTTGAAGCTCTTCGGTGTTATTTGTAAATACTTTTAATTTTTGTTTCTGTTCTGTCTTCCATTCTTCTAATATCTTTATTAGTTTGTTATGAATAATGATTCTTCTAGTACCAGCTTTTGTCTTTGTACTACTAATATGTTCCTCACCTTTATTAACGTATACTGACTTAGTTACATGAATTGTACTTGTAGGAAATTCGATGTCTTTCCACGTAAGTGCGAGAGCTTCTCCTAGTCTTAGTCCAGTGAAGAATAGTACTGTAAAAAGTAGTTCAACATTATATTCATCTTTCTCAAATAGAGAAAGGAAATGCTTAAATTCTTTCACAGTCCAAAAATTCATTTTTATTTTTTCTATTGGTAGTTTTTTAAGTAGTCTAACAGGATTATCGTTATAATACCCTTTTCTTAATCCTACATCTAATATTTTTTTCAATAAAATCATTATTTTATTGATCGTGTTCGGATTCAAATACTTATCATAGTTTTTGGCATTCTTTTCTCTTAAATCTTCTCGAAATTGATAGATATCTTCATAAGTGAGTTTTGAAACATCATAAACTTTTGAGAAGTAATCTTTTATATGCTTGTTGTAGTTATTTTCTTGTGTATCGATATAACTCTTTTTTCTATTATTTGTTTTATCTTCTTCTTTTAATAGCTTATAAAGAATATCGATTGTTACTTTTGAACCAAAGCTTTTTTCCTTTAGTTCTACACTTCTTAAATACTGTTCAGCTTCCAGAGCTTCCCTTTTCGTTTTAAAGCCTTTTCTAACTATTCTACGTTGTTTAAGCGTGACAGCATTAATACCATTCGAAACATCGACAATCCAAGAACCATCTTTATTTTTACGAATAGCCATATTCTATGCTTCTTTCTGCAGTTCCAGTCCTAGAAGTTCTTCTGCAATAGTTGCTGGAATAGTACCGATTCGTTTATTGTTATAGATAGAAAAGCCACGATTGACTAGTAGTACTTTCCCAGCATGTATAATTTTTCTTGCGGTACCAGGGCTGAATCCAAGTTCAATCAAATCATCTTTTGTTACGGTTTTAATCATAGGTTCTCCTTTGATAATTTTATAAATTAAGGGGAGTTCTTACTCCCCTAACCATTGAATTATTTTTTGCTTATTATTTATCAAATGAATAGCATCAGCCTTATAATACATCGTTTTGCTAATCATTGAAGCTCGAAGATTTTCAAATGTAACTGGGACTTCATCCATTGCTTGAATATAATCATTATCAACTAATGGTTCAGGATTGTCAACGGATACTTGTGTTGATTTCTTTTTAAATGGTCCATCTTTGATAGTGATGTTGTATTTCCAACCAATAATATTCTGAGTATTAAATCGTCTTTCGCTTCCATCACTATTTTTGATAATCTCGCCATTTTCATCGGCTCTTACTTCGGTTTCAAATTTTGGAAGTACCTCATCCAATTCAAATTTCGTTCCGATGTTATCGAAATTCCAGTCATTTTGTGATAGCATTTTTGCCATAGTTAATTTCTCCTTTTTATATTATCCTTAATTTTTGGTATTAAGTCTTCTCTTTTGAAGGATATTACCCTTTCTATGAGTTGACTTGCTAACTCTGGAGGAAACTCCAAAGCTTCTAATTTTTCAAAGTTCTCTTTCTCTTGTTCAAATAGTAATCCATTTTCATAGAGAAACTTATATGCTCTTAGAATGGCTCCAGAACCTTTAAAGATAAACCAATCTAACTTTTTTTCTAGTTCTGTCTTTGTTTTTGAAATAGTAATAGTAACTGGGGTTGATGAACCTAAGAATTTTTCCCAAGACCTAAGAGGTTTTGAAAATTGACTATCAGTATAGAACTTCACTTTATCCTTTAGATATCCTTTTGTGAAGTTTAAAATATCTATTTCAGATTTTAGCCATACTTGAATAAAGTAGTGGGCTTTTTCCTTACGTAGTTCTAACTCCGTTCTTATCCAATTTTCGATAAATCTCTTGCTGACACCGAGCTTAGAAGCTCGTTCTAAGCGTTTATCATATATTCTAAGTCTTTCATCGTCATTAGGTTTCCTTAAATATAAGGTTTGTCCAGTTTTCTCATCTCCGTATGTAATGTAGTAGTTACTCTTACCATATAGGTAGCGATTTTTTCTACAAATTTTAGCAAGTTGATTTGGAGTGAAGTAAGGAACTTCATTAAAATCGTCAATTGCGATATCAATTCTTCTTACTGAAAATGACTTATAATTGGAATATAGATTGTCAAAGAAGTGTCGTTCAGAAAGACCCTTTGGAGTTAAAACCATATCTCGATAGAATTCTAAAGCTTGTCCTGACATGACAAGGTTTAGAATTTTCTTCATCACCATAGTAGATACGGATATTACCATAGTTTATCTGAGAGTCATATTCATAATATTTAAGACTCCCCTTATCTATAATAAATAGCTCTGTATCAAGAAATAAAATATCTTCAACTATTTCTTCTAGTGAAAAGTCGAATGTATTGAACTGGATTTGAATCCAGTCAAAAACAGAACGTAAATTCTCGTTTTTTGCCATACATTTTGACTCAACTTTTTGCCTAATCTCACCGCCTTAAAAATTGTGAAAAGCCTTGATAATACTGCATTCTTTTGATGGTACACCTGACTTGCAGAGGGTGGTGTTACTACACACCCTCACCAACCTAGAAAAAGCTCTTTATTGTTCGTCTGCGCTTACGATTTGTTACGGTCTGCGGTAACATACTCGCTGACCGTAACAAAACTACTTGCCGAACTTCCTACGAGCTTTTTCCCAAGCACCAAACGGAAGTAGCTCAAGTGTTGAGAGAATTTCTTCTTGCTCTTTTTCCAATCGTTGAAATTTCATTTGAAGATTTTTATTACTAGAATACAAATTCTTAAAATTATCATTCAAGGTAATAAAATCTTCTTTAAGAGCTTCGAGTTGCTGAGTAAGGGTGTATTCCTTATGTTTATGAATATCTCCATAAGTTTCCCTTATAGCATCTTTTAATGACATCTCGTTTTTCAAATAAGCAATTGTTCTGAAATCCTCAACATCATCATTAGTGAAGTTATAAAAACTCACAAACTGCCTACTATTTCTTGCTTGAACTTTTTTAAACTCATGACCACTAATTTCCTTTATTAAAGTTATCCATTTTTTAGCAGTACTGACAGAGTTTAAACCGTCAACCATAGAAACAAGTTTTTTTATATCCATAATCCCACCGTTCTAACGGAAAGTGTGGTATAATAATATTAATAAAATGTTTTTTTAGTCTTTGATTTTGTCGTGATTATCAAAGACTTTTTAATACAATCATAGGCATTTACCTCCGATAAAATTTTTATTTTTAGATATGTCGGTTTATCCGACGTATTTATAATACACTCGTTTTTAGAAATTGTCAAGAAAAATGTCGGTATTTTCGACATTTTGAATTAATTAGGAGAAATTATGAGCATTTTTGGAGATAATATAAAGAGATTAAGAAAGAATAAGGACCTAAAACAGCAAGAAATAGCTGAATTATTGGGTGTAAAACGAAATACATACAGTGACTGGGAAAATGGAAAGACGGAACCCAAACTGGAAAACGTTGTTAAAATAGCTCAAATTTTTAATACGACTACTGATGAGTTGTTAGGGCAAACAATATATTCAAAAGCAAGATTAGTTAGATTTTTAGATGACTATGATGTAAGTGATATAAAAAATTGGTCTAAAGAAGAAAGAGATAGCTTTAAATTTGCCATTTTATTTGAAATAATGCAAAGAAATGATAAAATTGGTTTGCTAAACTTAAAGAATAATTTAATTGTAGAGCATAACTTAGATAAAATTGAACGAGAGGTAATTAACGCTATTTTTAAAGAAGTGCAATTGGAGTTTCAAGATTTTCCAAATTAGAACACAGTGTAATACCATAGGAATTAAAGTGTTGACAGAGAACTCAATTTGAAATAAGGACAAAAAAATAGCCAAAAAAAGAAGAACTCCGTTATGAAATAAAAGGAACAAGTATTAATTAAAAAAACTTGTTCCTTTTATGTTATTCAGTTTTTAAGAAACGTTGTACTAGTCCCATTAATGAAGAATTTCCTAAAACTTCTTTCGATGGAATAAATACATATATATGAATTAAATTTCATGTTATATATTTAGTTTCATTTAAATAAAAAAATTTACTAATAAAGCTTTTGTGGTCGGAAAAATTATTTTCGATAGTTTCGAAGTTAGAAATTTCAGTATGATTAGAGAGAAAAATATGGTCTAGTTTTCTGTTTGCTTCTGTGTAAGTAATTTCTTCATCACTTGCATCTATCATATATTTTAAGATTTCTTCAATTTTGTGAGATAAAGTGGTTCCCTTAATATTTTTTGTTTTATTTTCTATACTTTCGTTAAAGTCACCAGCTAAAATAAGATGGTCGTAAAGTTCATTCTGCTTAGAAGAAGCAAGTTGAATATAATGATTCCACATCTCTTTTTTATCAACTGGATCTTTTTCATAGAGTGGAAAGTGTAGTGAAAATATTGCAAGCCTTTTACTATTTATTGTAAATAATCCTCCAGCTTGTCTACAAAAATAATCACTGTAAATAGGTTGTAATTCTTCAATGGTTTCGATGGATTCTTTTAAATAGAATAGTCTTGTATTAACTGGTTGTATCCCATCTTGAAGAGGACGTATGACTCCGTATCCTTTATCATTTAGTATTTCTTCAATTTTCTCTATGGTCACACTTTTATCAGTTTTAAAATTGTTATCTATAAGACGATTACCTACCTCTTGTAGTGCTATAAATGTGGGTTTGGGTCGATTTTCTGACAGTAAAAATTTTACAATGTTTTTAGGATTTTTGTCTGTATTATTTTTACTCTTATAAAAGTTGAGGTTTGCACTTAAAATAGTCAATGCAGTTTTTTTAGTCATAATGAACTCCTTTTTTTGTGAAATTTTTTTATGTAAGTTAAATTTATTATATTTTTGTTAGACTCTATTTTTTTGATGAAAGATGTAAAGAATAAATTTAATTTTTATATCAATCATTATCGTAGGCATTCTATAGTTTTTTTAGTCCTATTGTATACCATTCCAATTTTTTTAACTGTTTGACTATAGTACTAATCTGTTTTTTCTAAATCTAAAACATTTGTATCTTCTAGGAGCATTTCTTTAACAATTGAAATAGATTCAGATACTTTATGAGTAACATAATAGTTACCCATATTTTTTTCTTTCTGCTATTTTTTTATTTAAAAAAATCATCTATTTTTTTCATATTGACCTATTTGTTTATCAACATTATAAGTTTTTTTAAATATATTTCTTGATAGATAATTTTTCAATTTCTTTACCTTGTGTTATCCAAACGATAGCTTGATTTTTTTATTAAATTCTTTCCTGATTCTTTGCTTAGTTTTATTTATCTTTTTTTATTTGGATTAGTCTTATCACTATCAATAACAATAATTGAATGAACATTAGCTTTAAATAACTGTATTAATTCATTTGATTCGTTGATTTTTCCAGTTAGATGTGAAAGCAATCTTCCACCGTAGAATAGAATCTGGTAATGAATATTTTCTTTTAAAAGTCCATCTGAATATAGTTCAATCCACTTATTTATATAAATTCTATCAGATGGTCCTTCAACCCAAATTACTGCATTGGATTGCAAAATATCACTGGCACGTACACCTAAATTCATTAAGATATCTTCATTCTCTATAAATGACAGTGCAGAATTAGTAATAATGCTATAGTTTTCTTTCTTTATATGAGTTAAAGTTACATTTTCTCTACCACTAAACATATTTATTGGAACAGTAGAGTGAGTTGTTAAAAAAATTTGAGAGTTATATTCTTGTACCCACTGATATAAAAACTCAAATAAATTTCTTTGAATAGCCGGATGTAGATTGTTTTCTAATTCCTCAAATATGAAGATTGAATTTTCCAAAGATTGTTCAAAATTATAACTTGATTTTTCTCTTGTTTCTAGAAAGAGTTTTATTAATACTAACAAGACAGTTTTTAAACCACTGCCCGAACTTGAAATCGGAATTTTCCCGTTTTCATTGACTAATAAAATTTCCCATTTCGAATTAGAATCATCAGTAGTTTCGATTTCCTGACACATTATTCTTTCAAAATAGTTTTCTGGCTTCATAATTTGATTTAACGCATTAAGAATATCGTTTTCTACAACCTCATTAGGAAGATTAGCTACATTCAGGTATTGCCTTAATAAATTCGTAGCACCTGTTCCATCTTCGGAGACTATTCGATTGCTATTTTGTACTTCAGGTACTAGATTTCTATCAGCAGATAATTTGATTAATTTTAGACGTCTAATGTAATTGTTTAAATAATTTTTAGCTAAATTTTCAAAATTATCTATTTTTGTATTAAAAGTAAATTGATTTGAGGAAATTCCTGGTATATTTGATAATGTAATTTGCGACGTTCCAATTGTTTTAATGGGTTGAAATTCAAATGACATATAATTATTGATATATTTTTGCCCAAATGCAAAATGATTAATACCAATCTGACCTCCAGACGTAAATTCATCGAATGCATTTTTAATTTCGTTAGTTGTTGGACAAAAGCCAAATTCCAATTTGGTATCGCTTGATATTTCTCGAGTATTTGCAACCTCAGAAATTAGCATTTCTATTGATTGTAATAATGTTGATTTACCGATATTATTTTGTCCGACTAGTATATTAAGGTTTTCAAGTTTGTCAAAACCTATATAAGAATCTCCGATATGTTTATAATTCTTTATTTTCAACGATTTAAGACGGCTCATTATTACTCCTCTGTTGTATCTGTCGAATTATATCTTTATAACGCTGTCAGAATACATAGATATTATTTTTATGATTTGATATGTTTGAGCAAGACAATAACATTGCAAACTAATATTATTATACCATTAAATAAACTGTATATGAGTTATTAATAGTACCAGAGAACAACAAACTATTTTTTTATATTCAGTTACCTAGAAGTCACTGCAACTTGAAAAAAAGAGTCTATTTTATAAAATTTAAAAAGTCTTAAAACACTATTAAATTAAGGTTTTAAGTTTCAAAAAAATGTAGGAATTGAACTCAAAATTCCTTTCTTCAAAAAAAGTATTTTTGATATACTATATTTAATTAGAATACAAAAAATTTTGGAGAGAAGGAGATACAAAAGGGTGGACAAACAAACCATTTTTTACTGCTATAGAATGACTCATGATTATGGTATCAATCCTTGTGTTTTTACAGAAAATTATGATACAACTCCCCATTTACTTACTGAAGGAGGGTGTATGCTTCAGTTAAGAAGGAATATCAAAAAGAACTGGGCTGATAAAATAAACTCGAAGTCTGTAGATGCTTACATAATGGCTGTAGCAGGGCATTCAAACGATGGAAAACAATGGAGAGATGAGCAAGGAATGTTTATCACTCCAAAATATAATCATCTAATTTTTGTTGCTAAAATTAGTGAAATTTTAACAATGAAAGAATATTTACTATCTCCAAAATCTAATAATAGAAGAGATGCTTATACTTATCAATGGCTGATTGAAAAGAATGGATTAAACCAATCTAGTTTTATGAATGAAGTAGTGATTCTTGCAGACCGTTTTAATTATTTTGGTAAGTCTCCACTTAAAATTCCTAAAGAAATTTTAGATTTTTTTCCGATGGGAGAGCGAGCAAGAATGAATGGGAAACCATTCCCAAGATGGAATGCAAAAAATGGATTTTATAATTCGGAAGAGAGATTTACTGATGTATTAGAATTAATGGAATTTGCTGAGACTATTCTTGGTTCACAAAACAAAGTAATGGATTTGCCTTATCACCCATTCTTTATACGAGGAAAAGAATTTTGAAAATAATTTTATCAAGAAAAGGATTTGATTCATCTAACGGTGGTATCCCGAGTCCTATACTACCTGATGGAACCCTACTTTCGTTACCAATACCTGCTAAATTTGATACTATATCTTTTGACGATTTAAACTATAATGGAGTACTATTTTCAGATATATTAAAACAATTAAAAGGGAAGGAAGATAAAACAAATCATTTTAATTGTCATCTTGACCCGGACATAAGAGAAAATATTAGGAATAATTCTGTCTCTAATTGGAAGCCAGCATTTGGCCAAATTAAAAGTTCTCAGGGAATATTACGAAATCATAATGTTTCTATCGGTGACCTTTTTCTATTTTTTGGATGGTTTAGACAAACTGAAGGGGATATTTACAATGGAACATTGTGTTTTAAGAAAGATGCACCTGATTTAAATATCATTTATGGTTATTTGCAAATTGGTGACATGACGAATGATAAAGAATGTTTGCAGAATATGTACCCATTTCATCCTCATTCTTGCGACCATATGAGTAATTTGCAATCAAATATGCTTTATATCCCAAGTGAAAACTTATCATTTTTACCTCAAGAAAAAGGATATGGAACTTTTAATTTTCATGATGACAGAGTATTAACAATGAATGGTAAATCAAGAAGTGTATGGAAAGAGATACCAGCGCTTATGCCTGAAAATATAAATGGGAATCATAAAAATTCTGCCAAAGATTGTGGTTTAAAATATTCTGGTATATGGCAAGAAAAAGTTTTGTTAGAAAATGAATTATCAAATTCTTGGGCTAAAGAGTTATTTTTGTTATAATAAGAAAAAACACTTACCTTAATTAAAGGAGAAAATAAAATGATTACATTAACTGTTGAAAAAGATTGGACTGGAAAATATACGTTTATCGTTTCAAATGGATTTGATAGTCAAAGCTTAACACCAGGAACATATGTTTCTGATTTTCAAATTGACCAAGCTAAACAAAATATTCAGTATGCCGGAAGTATTGATGATGGTATTAGAGTAGTAAAAAATGCTTTAGGAATTATCTAAAAGAAAAATATTAGAGTCATTTATACAAAAACTAGACCTAATTTATGTCTAGTCTTTTAATATTTCATATAACTTAAATAATCGTACGAGTGTCTTGAATACCTCTGGATGAATATAATCTATTGGGACATATCGTCTATTCTCTGATGATGCTCTTAGAACGATAAGATATGGAGTGTTACCAAAAAGTTACTAAAATTTGAAAAATGAGTCTATTTTACAAGATTCAAAAGGCTTAAAACCCTATTAAATCAAGCTTGTAAGATTTAAATAATATAGTTATGGAACTCAAAATCCAGTGTCCGCAAGGACGTGCCGGTTCGACCCCGGCCGCCGGTATAGTATAGAGTTAAGGAACGTTGATAAATCTTCGTTCCTTTTTTTATTATTTTTGATATAATAATAGTTATTTAAAATTTATTATGAAAGTGTAGGGAAGTATGTCTCGTTCTATCGATTTATTAAAACATCGGTATTTGAAAAATATTAAAAAAAATCCTGAATTGTTTGTCGGGATTGAGCTGGAATATCCTGTTGCAAATTTGGAAGGGGATGCTACAGATGTTGAAGTTATCAAACACTTATTCCGATATTTAGTTTTCTGCTTTTGGATTTTCACTGTCGAAAAGGTTGATGATTTTGGGAATCCTATCCAGTTAGTGGATCCAGTAAGTCAGGATGCTATTTTATTTGAAGTTTCCTATACTACGATTGAGTTTGCATTTGGTAAGGCTGAAACGATACAAGAGGTTGAAGAACGTTTTAGTATTTATATGGAAGCAATCCAGAAGAAGTTAGCTGAATCAAATCATGCTATTGTTGGCTGTGGTATTCATCCCAACTGGGATAAAAATGAGAATTGTCCAGTGGCTTACCCACGCTATCAGATGTTGATGGACTATTTGAATTTGAGTAGAAATGTGACTAAATCAGACTTACATCATTTCCCTGAATATGGTGCTTTTATCTGTGGGAGTCAGGTTCAGTTGGATGTTTCAAAGTCTAACTACTTACGAGTGATTAATGCTTTTACCCAAATTGAAGCGGGCTAAGGCTTATTTATTTGCAAACTCTGAGTTTTCAGGGTGCAGATTGGGATACGAAAATTTCAAGGGATATTTTCTGGGAAGAATCGATGCATGGTATCTATCCAGAAAATGTTGGGAGTCAATGCTAGACTCTTTAAAGATGAGGATGATTTTTTTGATTATCTAGATCATTCTGCAATTTTTACTGCGGAACGTGATGGGACAAACCTATTATTTTTATCCGATTCAGGCTAGGGACTATTTGGCTACATCTGAAATCCAAGCATATGCTCTTAATGGGGATGAGATTCTTATTTACCCTCAAGAGAAGGATTTTGAAACTCATCGTAGTTATCAGTACCAAGACTTAACGACTCGCGGAACAGTTGAGTTTCGTAGTGTGTGTACTCAACCTCTAGATAGAACCTTCGCTTCAGCAGCTTTTCACTTGGGATTGTTGGTTAATTTAGATAAGTTAGAAGCTTACTTAGAAACAGCACCTTTCTTTAAAGAATTTGGGACGAAATTATAAGTTTTTAAGACGACAATTTTCTAAGAAAAAGCTTACAGATGAGGAAGAAACTGCGATTATAGAATTTTCCAAAGACTTACTCCTGCTAGCTGAGGAAGGACTGGAGATGAGAAATAAGCAAGAAATGACCTACTTACAGCCTTTGAAAGAAGAATTGGGACTATAATTTCTCTTATAAAGGAGAATTTTCTGAAAAATCATGATATAATGGAAGAGACTATAGATAAAGGATAGAGAGTAATGACATTAGTTTATCAATCAACGCGTGATGCCAACAATACAGTAACTGCTAGCCAAGCTATTTTGCAAGGTTTGGCGACGGACGGTGGTTTGTTTACACCGCTTACTTATCCAAAGGTAGATTTGGACTTTGACAAATTGAAAGATGCTTCTTATCAGGAAGTTGCTAAGTTAGTTTTGTCAGCATTTTTAGATGACTTTACAGCTGAGGAGTTGGACTACTGTATCAACAATGCCTACGATAGCAAATTTGATACTCCAGCTATCGCACCATTAGTGAAATTAGACGGACAATATAACTTGGAACTTTTCCATGGTTCAACGATTGCCTTTTAAGGATATGGCCTTGTCTATCTTGCCATACTTTATGACAACAGCTGCTAAGAAACATGGTTTGGAGAATAAGATTGTCATCTTGACAGCGACATCTGGTGATACTGGGAAAGCTGCTATGGCAGGATTTGCGGATGTTCCTGGTACTGAGATTATCGTCTTTTATCCAAAGGATGGTGTCAGCAAGGTACAAGAGTTGCAAATGACCACTCAGACTGGTGACAATACTCATGTTATCGCTATTGATGGTAACTTTGACGATGCGCAAACAAATGTGAAGCATATGTTTAACGATGTGGCTCTTCGTGAAAAATTGGCTACCAACAAGTTGCAATTTTCATCTGCTAACTCTATGAATATTGGTCGTTTGGTACCACAGATTGTCTATTATGTTTATGCCTATGCTCAGTTGGTTAAGACTGGTGAGATTGTGGCTGGTGATAAGGTCAACTTCACAGTACCAACAGGAAACTTTGGAAATATCTTGGCTGCCTTTTATGCTAAACAAATTGGTCTACCAGTTGGCAAATTAATCTGTGCTTCAAATGACAACAATGTTTTGACAGACTTCTTCAAGACACGTGTTTATGACAAGAAACGTGAGTTTAAGGTAACAACTAGTCCATCTATGGATATTTTGGTATCTTCAAACTTGGAGCGTTTGATTTTCCATCTTTTGGGTAATGATGCGGTTAAAGACAGCTGAACTCATGAATGCCTTGAACAAGCAAGGACAATATGAGTTGACAGACTTTGATGCAGAGATTCTGGACCTCTTTGCAGCTGAATATGCGACTGAGGAAGAAACAGCAGCAGAAATCAAGCGTGTTTATGAGTCAGATTCTTATATCGAGGATCCACATACGGCGGTTGCCTCAGCAGTTTATAAGAAAATACCAAGCTGCTACTGGCGATGTGACTAAGACAGTGATTGCTTCAACAGCTAGTCCATACAAGTTCCCAGTGGTTGCAGTAGAAGCTGTAACAGGGGAAAAGTTAGGCTTGACTGACTTTGAAGCCTTGGCTCAATTACATGAAATTTCAGGAGTGGCTGTGCCACCTGCAGTTGATGGGCTTGAAACAGCTCCTGTTCGTCACAAGACAACAGTGGCAGCTGCTGATATGCAAGCAGCGGTTGAGGCTTATCTAGGACTTTAAGACAGAGGAGTAAACTCGGTTGGGAAACCAACTGAGTTTCTTTTCATCAGGAGGAAGGATTGTTTAAGAAAAATAAAGACATTCTTAATATTGCCTTGCCAGCTATGGGCGAAAACTTTTTGCAGATGCTCATGGGGATGGTGGACAGTTATTTGGTTGCTCATTTAGGATTGATAGCTATTTCAGGTGTATCAGTAGCTGGCAATATTATCACGATTTATCAGGCGATTTTCATCGCTCTGGGAGCTGCTATTTCCAGTGTTATTTCAAAAAGTTTGGGGCAGAAGGATCAGTCTAAGTTAGCCTATCATGTGACTGAGGCGTTGAAGATTACCTTACTATTAAGTTTCCTTTTAGGATCTTTTGTCCATCTTCGCTGGGAAAGAGATGATAGGACTTTTGGGGACGGAGAGAGATGTAGCTGAGAGTGGTGGACTCTACCTATCTTTGGTAGGCGGATCGATTGTTCTCTTTGGGCTTTAATGACTAGTCTGGGTGCCTTGATTCGTGCAACGCATAATCCACGTCTGCCTCTCTATGTGAGTCTCTTTATCCAATGCCTTGAATATTCTTTTTTCAAGTCTAGCTATTTTTGTCCTGGATATGGGGATAGCTGGTGTTGCTTGGGGGACTATTCTGTCTCGTTTGGTTGGTCTTGTGATTTTATGGTCGCAATTAAAGTTGCCTTTTGAGAAACCGACTTTTGGTTTAGATAAGGAACTATTGACCTTAGCTTTGCCAGCAGCTGGAGAGCGGCTTATGATGCGGGCTGGTGATGTCGTGATCATTGCCTTGGTCGTTTCTTTTGGAACGGAGGCAGTGGCTGGAAATGCAGTCGGAGAAGTCTTGACCCAGTTTAACTATATGCCTGCCTTTTGGCGTTGCTACAGCAACGGTCATGCTAGTAGCTCGAGCAGTTGGAGAGGATAATTGGAAAAGAGTAGCTAGTTTGAGTAAAGCAAACCTTTTGGCTTTCTCTGGTCCTCATGTTACCCTTGACCTTTCAGTATCTATGCCTTTGGGTATACCACTAACTCATCTCTATACGACTGATTCTCTAGCGGTGGAGGCTAGTGTTCTAGTGACACTTTTTTCACTACTTGGTACCCCTATGACGATAGGAACAGTCATCTATACGGCAGTCTGGCAGGGTTTGGGCAATGCTCGGCTTCCCTTTTATGCGACAAGTATAGGAATGTGGTGTATCCGCATTGGAACAGGATATCTGATGGGGATTGTGCTTGGTTGGGGCTTGCCCGGTATTTGGGCCGGAACCCTTTTGGATAATGGTTTTCGTTGGTTATTTCTACGTTACCGTTACCAGCGTTATATGAGCTTGAAAGGATAGGAAATGCAAAAAACAGCTTTTATTTGGGATTTAGACGGGACTTTATTGGACTCTTACGAAGCGATTTTGTCAGGGATTGAGGAAACTTTTGCTCAGTTTTCTATTCCTTATGATAAGGAGAAGGTGAGAGAGTTTATCCTCAAGTATTTCTGTGCAGGATTTGCTTGTGCAGGTGGCAGAAGAGAGAAAGCTGGATGTGGAAGTGCTAAATCAGGTGCGTGCCCAGAGTCTGGCTGAGAAGAATGCTCAGGTAGTTTTGATGCCAGGTGCGCGTGAGGTGCTAGCTTGGGCAGACCAAGCAGGAATTCAGCAGTTTGTCTACACTCATAAGGGAGACAATGCTTTTACCATTCTCAGAGACTTGGGTTTGGAATCCTATTTTACAGAGATTTTAACCAGTCAGAGTGGCTTTGCGCGGAAGCCTAGTCCAGAAGCGGCTACCTATCTGTTAGACAAGTATCAGTTGAATCCTGATAAGACTTATTATATAGGGGATCGGACTCTGGATGTGGAATTTGCCCAGAATAGTGGGATTCAAAGTATCAACTTTTTAGAGTCGACTTATGAAGGAAATCACAGGATTCAAGCGTTAGCAGATATTTCCCATTTTTTTGAGGCTGAGTAACGATAAAGATTGTGTCAGTTTTGTGACAGAGATCTAACAAACTATTTCAAGTAACCGAGTTTGTTACAAGGAATAGACAGTTCTGTTAAATAGGCCCGAGAGGGCTTTTTTTCTGCATTTTTTTGTGTTATGATAGACAGGTACTCATTTGAAAGGAATTTGAAAGAATGAAGAAAAGAATATTATTAGCCTCAACAGTAGCCTTGTCATTTGCCCCAGTATTGGCAACTCAAGCAGAAGAAGTTCTTTGGACTGCACGTAGTGTTGAGCAAATCCAAAACGATTTGACTAAAACGGACAACAAAACAAGTTATACCGTTCAGTATGGTGATACCTTGAGCACCATTGCAGAAGCCTTGGGTGTAGATGTCACAGTTCTTGCGAATTTGAATAAAATCACTAATATGGACTTGATTTTCCCAGAAACTGTTTTGACAACGACTGTCAATGAAGCAGAAGAAGTAACAGAAGTTGAAATCCAAACACCTCAAGCAGACTTCTAGTGAAGAAGTGACAACTGCGACAGCAGATTTGACAACCAATCAAGTGACGGTTGATGATCAAACTGTTCAGGTTGCAGACCTTTCTCAACCGATTGCAGAAGCGCCAAAAGCGGTAGAAACTACAAGTACAAAAGAAGTAGCAACAAGTTCAGAAGTTACAGAGACAGTGACTGCTTCAGAAGAAGTGACACCATCTACAGAGACTTCTGTCTCAGAGGAGCAAACATCCGAAACAAGCAGTGCAGTTGCAGAAGTAGCTCCTCAGGCAACGACTCCAGCTGAGAAGCAGGAAACACAAGCAAGCCCTCAAGCTGAATCAGCAGTGGAAGCAACTACAACGCCAGTAGAAGAAAAAGCAACCGAAACAACTGCAACAAGTTCAGAAGAAGCAAAAAGAAGCATCATCAAATGAAGCTACACCAGCAGTTTCTACTTATCAACCAGAAGAGACGAAAACAGTTTCAACAACTTACGCAGCTCCAGCTAGCGCCCTGATTATGCTGGACTTGCAGTAGCGAAATCTGAAAATGCAGGCCTTCAACCACAAACAGCTGCCTTTAAAGAAGAAATTGCTAACTTGTTTGGCATCACATCCTTTAGTGGTTACCGTCCAGGAGACAGTGGAGATCACGGAAAAGGTTTGGCTATCGACTTTATGGTACCAGAAAGCTCAGAACTAGGGGATAAGATTGCGGAATACGCTATTCAAAACATGGCCAGCCGTGGAATTAGTTACATTATCTGGAAACAACGTTTCTATGCTCCATTCGATAGCAAATATGGACCAGCTAATACTTGGAACCCAATGCCAGACCGTGGTAGCGTGACAGAAAACCACTATGACCACGTTCACGTTTCAATGAATGGATAAACCAGACTTGGTAATATCATTTTGACGAATGAGATCTAGCTTTCGTGATAGGAAGCGAGTCTCGTTCGTTTTTTTTTTGTCATACTCTTCGAAAATCTCTTCAAACCACGTCAGTTTTATCTGCAACCTCAAAGCTGTGCTTTGAGCAACCTACGGATAGCTTCCTAGTTTACTCTTTGATTTTCATTGAGTATCAATATGAATGGAAAATGGGAAGTTAGCATTTTGTAATGATTTAAGCAACATTCTTGCAATCTATTTTACTTTGCATTATAATTGATTAGTCAACTATTGATAAATCAATAAAAGGAGAAGAAGAAATGATAGAGATTCAAGATCTGCTTTATCAACTCCGCTTGTCTGAGCAAGCGAGCACGCAATTATTTGAAAAAAGGCTTGGGATTAGTTTGACACGGTATCAGATTTTACTGTTTTTTTGCTGGAGCATTCTCCCTGTAATCAAATAGCGGTTCAGGAGCGTTTGAAGATTGATCAGGCTGCTTTGACACGACATTTCAAGATTCTGGAAAAGGAAGGTTTGGTGGAGCGTCATCGTAATCCTGAAAATCAGCGAGAAGTGTTGGTAGAGGCTACGAAGTATGCCAAGGAGCAGTTAGTGGTGAATCCACCTCTGCAGCATATCAAGGTTAAGGAAGAGATGGAAAGTATCTTAACAGAGTCTGAAAGAACAGAACTCAGCCGTTTATTAAATAAATTGGTTTTGGGTATTGAAAATATAGAAATTTAAGGAGAAATAGATGTCAATTATTACAATCATTTTAGCAACGATTGTTGCTTTGGAGCATTTTTACATTTTTTATTTGGAAAGTATTGCAACGCAATCAGATGCGACTAGTCGTGTCTTTAACATGGAAAAGGAAGAACTGGCTCGTCCGTCAGTAAGTTCATTGTTTAAAAATCAAGGGATTTATAATGCTCTGCTAGGAGTCTTTCTCTTGTATGGGCATTTATTTCTCACAGAATTTAGAAATTGTGACTATTTTTGTCTTTATTTGTGATTGGTGCTGCGGCTTATGGCTCTCTCACAGCAGATAAGAAAATTATTTTGAAGCAAGGTGGACCAGCTATTTTGACCTTGATTAGTATTTTACTCTTTAAATAAATTTGAAGGTCAATCCTAGTCTCGCTAGTCCTTTTCACTCCAGAATAAGGGAAATATGTTATACTTGTTTTTAAGAAAAAAGTCTCATTGAATTTGTTTTGAGGAGTTAGAAATGAAAGTATTAGTGACAGGTTTTGAGCCCTTTGGAGGGGAAAAGGTCAATCCAGCTTTGGAGGCCATTAAAGGTTTACCAGCTGAAATCCATGGTGCTGAGGTCCGTTGGCTAGAAGTGCCAACAGTCTTTCACAAATCGGCCCATGTATTGGAAGAAGAGATGAACCGCTATCAACCTGACTTTGTCCTTTGTATCGGCCAAGCTGGTGGAAGAACTAGCTTAACACCTGAACGAGTGGCCATTAATCAAGACGATGCACGCATTCCTGATAACGAAGGTAATCAACCGATTGACCTTCCCATTCGCCCAGACGGTGCCTCTGCCTACTTTAGTAGTTTGCCGATTAAAGCGATGGTTCAAGCTATAAAAAAAGAGGGATTGCCGGCCTCTGTTTCTAATACGGCAGGGACTTTTGTCTGCAATCATTTGATGTATCAGGCCCTCTATTTGGTAGAAAAGAAATTTCCACATGTTAAGGCAGGTTTTATGCACATTCCTTATATGATGGAACAGGTGGTGAATCGACCGACTACCCCAGCTATGAGTTTAGTGGATATTAGGCGAGGGATAGAAGCGGCAATCGGCGCCATTATAGAACATGGAGATCAGGACCTCAAGTTGGTAGGCGGAGAAACTCATTGATAGAAAAAAGCTTGAGGGGATACCTTCAAGCTTTTGGACGTTTTCGAGCCAGTACTGCTCGGTAAAAAATTATTTTATTGATTTGAATGTAGGGGTAGGAGTGAGAAACTAGCAATTCCAAAGGTAATCCAATTGAGGAAGTACCAAGGAAGGAGTTGTAAGTCTAGGACAAAGCGCTGAAACTTGTAGCCTTTCATCAGGAAACGGCTGGTTTTAAGGATTTGTCCTGGTTTGGCTTGTCCCAAGTCTAGGGTGTCACAGAGGAGAAATTCTACCTGTGAATAGGCATAGTATTGTGGAATATAGAGACTATTTCCTACAATCATCAAGAGGATACTTGCTAGAAAGTAGAGACCAAAGGTCAAGAGGAAACGCTCAGTTTCAATTGACGTGAGATCCAGATTAGGAAACTCAGGATGAAGGACAACGAATTTCTTTGCTAGAAAGCTACTGTAAAAGAGAAAGTAAATCCCGAGTAAGCTAGGAATGCTCCATAAAAAGAGATAGAAACGTTTGAGAAGGAGAGTCAAAAAGGTTTGTGAAAAGTACTCTTCGTTAAAGAGAGTGAGACTATTTTTGACGGATAGTTCTGTATCAGGATTCTTGATGAGTTTTCAGCGTTGTATAAACTGAACTGGTCAGGAGAATTGTCCCGATAAAGGAGACTAATAGTGGAAAAAGGTAGGCTTGGAATACATGACCAAGCACGCTTAAAAAGGATTGCTCTAAAATAGACTCGTTGATACGCTCTAAGGGATTGAGGAAGCCAGACAAGATGACCAGCATGCTAGGTAAGAGATAGACGAGAAAGAGGCGGGGATTTTCAGCCTGAAATTGTCTGGCCTGCAGACGAATGGTTTTTAAATCAATTTTTGGGTATTTCATTCTCTCATTATACCATAGTTCGTGACAGTTCCAGCTTTTTTTGATAAAATCATACAGTATGCCCTTGGGCACAAAGTATGAACTGGGACTGTCTTTCCCAGCTTCGGAGGTAAAAAATGTCAGATTCACCAATCAAATATCGTTTGATTAAGAAAGAAAAACACACAGGAGCTCGTCTGGGAGAAATCATCACTCCCCACGGTACCTTTCCGACACCTATGTTTATGCCAGTTGGGACTCAAGCTACTGTCAAAACTCAGTCGCCTGAAGAATTGAAGGAGATGGGTTCGGGAATTATCCTATCAAACACCTATCATCTCTGGCTTCGCCCTGGAGATGAACTCATCGCACGCGCAGGTGGTCTCCACAAGTTCATGAATTGGGATCAGCCAATCTTGACGGATAGTGGTGGTTTCCAGGTTTATTCTCTAGCTGATAGCCGTAATATCACAGAAGAAGGGGTAACCTTTAAAAACCATCTCAATGGTTCTAAGATGTTCTTGTCTCCAGAAAAAGCCATCTCTATTCAGAATAATCTAGGGCTCAGACATCATGATGTCCTTTGACGAATGTCCTCAGTTTTATCAACCTTACGACTACGTTAAGAAATCAATCGAGCGTACCAGTCGTTGGGCTGAGCGTGGTTTGAAGGCTCACCGTCGTCCACATGACCAAGGTTTGTTTGGGATTGTGCAGGGGGCAGGATTTGAAGACCTGCGTCGCCAATCGGCTCATGACCTTGTCAGCATGGATTTCCCAGGCTACTCTATCGGTGGTTTGGCAGTGGGAGAAACCCACGAAGAGATGAATGCGGTCTTGGACTTTCACAACTCAACTGCTGCCTGAAAATAAACCTCGCTATTTGATGGGTGTGGGAGCGCCAGATAGCTTGATTGATGGGGTGATTCGTGGGGTGGATATGTTTGACTGTGTCTTGCCGACTCGTATCGCTCGTAACGGAACTTGTATGACCAGTCAAGGGACGTTTGGTTGTCAAAAATGCTCAGTTTGCTGAGGATTTTACGCCACTGGATCCTGAGTGTGATTGCTATACATGTAAGAATTATACACGCGCCTACCTTCGTCACCTGCTCAAGGCTGATGAAACCTTCGGTATCCGCTTGACTAGCTACCACAATCTTTACTTCTTGCTTAATCTGATGAAGCAAGTGCGACAAGCCATTATGGATGACAATCTCTTGGAATTCCGTGAGTATTTTGTGGAAAAATATGGCTATAATAAGTCAGGCCGTAATTTCTAAAATGGAATGGATATAAGCTAAAAATCCTAAGTTTTCTCTTGGGATTTTTCTTCTTTTTTTGATAGAATAAAGTGTACAATGAAAGGAAGAATAAACTCGTATGCGCATTAAATGGTTTTCCTTGATTAGGATTACAGGTTTACTACTGGTACTCTTGTATCATTTCTTTCAGACCATCTTTCCTGGAGGATTTTTTTCGGGGTAGATGTCTTTTTCACATTTTCAGGATTTCTGATTACGGCTCTACTCATCGAAGAATTTTCTAAAAATCATGAGATTGATTTGATAGGATTTTTTAGGAGACGTTTTTATCGGATTGTGCCACCTGTGGTTTTGATGGTCTTGGTAACCATGCCCTTTACCTTTCTGGTTCGCCAAGACTATGTTGCTGGAATTGGAGGTCAGATTGCGGGTGTCTTAGGCTTTATGACCAACTTCTATGAACTCCTAACAGGTGGGAGTTATGAATCTCAGTTCATTCCTCATTTGTTTGTTCATAATTGGAGCTTTGGCTGTTGAGGTTCACTACTATATCCTTTGGGGATTGGCAGTTTGGTTCTTATCCAAACAGGCTAAATCAAATGGTCAGTTGAGAGGGATGGTCTTTCTCTTATCTGCTGCTGCCTTCTTGATTAGTTTCTTCTCCATGTTTATTGGTAGTTTTCTAGTGACCTCTTATTCCTCTGTTTACTTTCTCCAGTTTAACTCATGTCTATCCATTCTTTTTGGGAAGTATCCTAGCAACTATTGTAGGCGTTCGTCAGACGACTTCCCTCGTCAAGCAGTTGGATAAAATCTGGGATTTACGCAAGACCCTTTTGGTTTTTGGGAGGAGGTTTTGGCTTCTTACTCATTTTGACCTTCTTTGTCAAATTCACTTATCTTTTTGCCTATCTTATTGGCTTCTTGCTTGCCAGTCTTGCAGCTCTTGCTATGATTCTGGCGGCGCGTGTCTTTACATGAAAAGACTCCTAACGTACAGGAGCCAAAGATTATCAGCTTTTTAGCAGATACTAGCTATGCAGTTTATCTCTTCCATTGGCCTTTCTATATCATTTTCTCACAGTTGACATCAAATCTTCTTGCTGTGTTACTGACTTTGATTTTTTCTTATGGATTTGCCAGTCTTTCATTTTATGTATTGGAACCTTGGATTGCAGGCAAGAACACACCTATTTTACAAACTCTTCGTCCCCTGCCTTATATTCACGCAATTCTTGCAACAAGTACAGGAATCTTGGCCTTCATTGTCTTCTTAGTGACTTTGTTGGCACCACAAGTGGGAGCGTTTGAGACAGATTTGACTGTCAATGGTTTGAAGCAAGCTGCAACAAATATTAGCCAGACCAAGGTGATGGCAGAACGGGCAGATGCAAATAGTTTAGGAATTGCTGATGGCACTATGTTAATTGGTGACTCAGTGGCTCTAAGAGCAAATACAGCCCTGCAGACAGCCCTTCCTGGAGCACAGATTAATGCACAAGTCAGCAGAACAACCAAGACTGCCAATGAAATCATGCTAAATAATAGCCAGAATAAATTTTCTACCAAAGATGGTGGTCATTGCAACAGGTGTAAATAATCCTGAAAATTACAAGGAAGATTGGGATAGTATCGTGAAAAATCTTCCTAAGGGCCACCATATGGTTTTGGTGACTCCTTATGAGGGAGATAAGACAAAAGAGACCTATGCCATCGTTGAGAAGGCTGCTGCCTATATGAGAGAATTGGCAGAGAAGACTCCTTATATCACGATTGCTGATTGGAATCAAGTTGCTAAGGAACATCCAGAAATTTGGACTAGGAACAGACCAAGTCCATTTCGGAAGTGACAATAGTAAAATTGAAGCAGGAGCTAAAATTGTATGCAGATACCATTGCTACAGCCTTGCAAACAGCTCAAGACAAGCCAGTCAAATCAAAATAACTTGTATTAAAAAGAGAAGAGTTGGAGAAATCCAGCTCTTTTAAAATATCTCTAGAAAATAGGTCTATACCATTTACAAATGAATCAGAAAAGTTTATAATGTAATTGACATAATAAATATCAAAAGTAATCTTTTAAGGAGGTCATTATTATGCCTAATTACGTTAAAGCGGATCAGTTTTTCTATCCATTTGGCATTCGTCGCGGTGGGTACTTAGAACTTGTTGATGGCAAATTTGGGAAACATGTGGATCAAATTCCTGAAGGAGCAGAGGTTCTTGACTATACTGGTTATAGCATTGCACCAGGTCTTGTGGATACTCATATTCATGGATATGCAGGTGTAGATGTGATGGACAACAACATTGAAGGTACATTGCATACTATGAGTGAAGGACTTCTTAGTACCGGTGTTACCAGTTTCTTGCCCACAACTTTAACAGCCACTTATGAGCAATTGCTTGCAGTCACTGAAAATCTTGGAAACCATTATAAAGAAGCAACAGGTGCTAAGATTCGTGGGATTTATTATGAAGGTCCATATTTCACAGAAACTTTTAAGGGGGCACAAAATCCAACTTATATGAGAGACCCGGGTGTTGAGGAGTTTCATTCTTGGCAGGATGCTGCAAAAGGGATGCTAAATAAAATCGCTATTGCACCAGAACGTGATGGGGTGGAAGATTTTGTACGTACTATTACAGGTGAAGGTGTGACAGTTGCACTTGGACACTCAGATGCGACATTTGAACAAGCTAAGAAGGCAGTTGATGCTGGAGCTAGTGTATGGGTACATGCCTATAATGGGATGCGTGGTTTAACACACCGCGAACTAGGTATGGTAGGAGCTATGTATGAGCTCCCACATACTTACGCAGAATTGATTTGTGATGGTTATCACGTAGATCCAAAAGCTTGTGAGATTTTACTTAAGCAAAAGGGGACAGAAAACATCGCTCTTATTACGGACTGTATGACAGCTGGTGGGACTTGAAGACGGTGACTATATGTTGGGAGAATTCCCTGTTGTAGTAGCAAATGGAACTGCACGTCTCAAATCTACTGGTAATTTGGCAGGTTCTATCCTCAAACTTAAAGATGGTATGAGAAATGTAGTCGAGTGGGGTATTGCAAATCCACATGAAGCGGTCATGATGGCCAGCCTTAACCCAGCAAAATCTGTTAATATTGACGATGTCTGTGGACAAATTCGTGAAGGTTATGACGCGGACTTTATCGTACTAGATAAAGATTTGGAATTGGTAGCAACTTACCTAGATGGTGTGAAACGTTATCAAGCATAAGAGAGAAAGCAGAAGTTAGAGACTAGCTTCTGCTTTTTTATTTATTAAAAAATTAAGAGATGAGCATATTTCTTTCCTTGTCTGGCGGAATTGGTTATAATATACGGTACAAAGGAATGAATGAATATGTATCGTGTTATAGAAATGTACGGAGATTTTGAACCGTGGTGGTTCTTAGAAGGTTGGGAAGAAGATATTGTAGCTAGTAAGAAATTTGACCAGTATTATGATGCTCTCAAATACTACAAAACTTGCTGGTTTAGATTGGAACAGGGATCACCTCTTTATAAAAGTAGAAGTGATTTGATGACTATTTTTTGGGATCCAGAAGACCAACGCTGGTGTGATGAATGTGATGAGTATTTACAACAATACCATTCTCTGGCTCTTTTACAGGATGAGCAGGTTATCCCAGATGAAAAACTACGCCCAGGCTATGAAAAACAAACAGGTAAGGAAAGGCACCGTTCTTGCCGTATGAAATTAAAATAGAGAAAAAGTAACTTTTTTGGAGTTGCTTTTTTATTTTTTCCAAATCTTTGCGAATAGTATAGGTGAGGAGGTAAGTATGGTTCAAGAAATTGCACAAGAAATCATTCGTTCGGCTCGGAAAAAAGGGGCGCAGGATATTTATTTTGTTCCTAAGTTAGATGCCTATGAGCTTCATATGAGAATAGGAGACGAGCGCTGTAAAATTGGTTGCTATGATTTCGAAAAATTTGCGGCCGTCATCAGTCATTTCAAGTTTGTGGCAGGTATGAATGTTGGGGAAAAGCGACGTAGTCAGCTAGGTTCTTGTGATTATGAATATGACCAGAAGATGGCATCCTTACGTTTATCTACCGTAGGCGATTATCGAGGGCATGAGAGTTTAGTCATTCGCTTGTTGCATGATGAGGAGCAGGACTTGCATTTTTGGTTTCAGGATATTGACGAATTGGGCAAGCAGTACAGGCAACGAGGACTCTATCTTTTTGCTGGCCCAGTCGGAAGTGGTAAGACGACCCTGATGCATGAATTGGCCAAGTCCCTTTTTAAGGGACAACAAGTCATGTCCATCGAAGACCCTGTTGAAATCAAGCAGGAGGACATGCTCCAGTTGCAGTTGAACGAAGCAATCGGGTTGACCTATGAAAATCTAATCAAACTTTCTTTGCGTCATCGACCAGACCTCCTGATTATCGGAGAAATTCGGGACAGTGAGACGGCGCGTGCAGTAGTCAGAGCCAGTCTGACAGGGGCGACAGTCTTTTCAACCATTCATGCCAAGAGTATTCGAGGTGTTTATGAGCGCCTGTTGGAGTTGGGTGTAAGTGAGGAGGAATTGGCAGTCGTTCTGCAGGGAGTCTGCTATCAAAGATTAATCGGGGGAGGAGGAATCGTTGACTTTGCAAATAAAGACTATCAAGAACACCAGCCAACTAGCTGGAATGAACAGATTGACCAGCTTCTTAAAGATGGACATATCACAAGTCTTCAGGCTGAAACGGAAAAAATTAGCTACAGCTAAGCAAAAAAATATCATCACCTTGTTTAACAATCTCTTTTCCAGCGGTTTTCATCTGGTGGAGACCATCTCCTTTTTAGATAGGAGTGCTTTGTTGGACAAGCAGTGTGTGACCCAGATGCGCACGGGCTTGTCTCAGGGGAAATCATTCTCAGAAATAATGGAAAGTTTGGGCTTTTCAAGTGCCATTGTCACTCAGTTATCCCTAGCTGAAGTCCATGGGAATCTCCACCTGAGTTTGGGAAAGATAGAAGAGTATCTAGACAATCTGGCCAAGGTCAAGAAAAAATTAATTGAAGTAGCGACCTATCCTTTGATTTTGTTGGGTTTTCTTCTCTTAATCATGCTGGGGCTACGGAACTACCTACTACCACAACTAGATAGTAGCAATATTGCCACCCAAATTATCGGCAATCTGCCACAAATCTTTCTAGGCATGGTAGGGGTTGTTTCCGTACTTGCCTTTTTAGCACTCACTTTCTATAAAAGAAGTTCTAAGATGCGCGTCTTTTCTATCTTAGCACGCCTTCCCTTTCTTGGAATCTTTGTGCAGACCTATTTGACAGCCTATTATGCGAGTGAATGGGGGAATATGATTTCGCAGGGAATGGAGTTGACGCAGATTTTTCAGATCATGCAGGAACAGGGTTCTCATCTCTTTAAAGAAATCGGTCAAGATCTGGCTCATGCTCTCCAAAATGGTCGAGAATTTTCTCAGATGATAGGAACCTATCCTTTCTTTAGGAAGGAATTGAGTCTCATCATCGAGTATGGGGAAGTCAAGTCTAAGCTGGGGAGTGAGTTGGAAATCTATGCTGAAAAAACTTGGGAATCCTTTTTTACCCGAGTCAACCGCACAATGAATTTGGTGCAGCCACTGGTCTTTATCTTTGTGGCTCTGATTATCGTTTTACTTTATGCGGCAATGCTCATGCCCATGTATCAAAATATGGAGGTAAATTTTTAAAATGAAAAAAATGATGACATTCTTGAAAAAAGCTAAGGTTAAAGCTTTTACACTTGTGGAGATGTTGGTGGTCTTGCTCATTATCAGCGTGCTTCTCTTGCTCTTTGTACCTAATTTGACCAAGCAAAAAGAGGCGGTCAATGACAAAGGAAAAGTTGCTGTTGTTAAGGTGGTGGAAAGCCAGGCAGAACTTTATAGTTTGGAAAAAAATGAAGATGCTAGCCTAAGAAAGTTACAAGCAGATGGGCGAATCACAGAAGAACAGGCTAAAGCCTATAAAGAATACCATGCTAAACAAGGCACCAGTCAAAGCGTTGCAAATTAAAGCATTTACCATGCTGGAAAGTCTCTTGGTTTGGGTTGTGTGAGTCTCCTTGCCTTGGGATTGTCTGGTTCTGTTCAGTCCACTTTTGCAGCGGTAGAGGAGCAGATTTTCTTTATGGAGTTTGAAGAACTCTATCGGGAAACCCAAAAACGCAGTGTAGCCAGTCAGCAAAAGACAAGTTTGAGCATAGACGGACAGACCATTAGTAATGGCAGTCAAAAATTGACTGTTCCCAAAGGGATTCAGGCACCATCAGGACAGACGATTCACTTTGACCGAGCTGGGGGCAATTCGTCCTTGGATAAGGTTGAATTTCAGACCAGCAAAGGAACGATTCGCTATCAGTTATATCTAGGAAATGGAAAAATTAAACGCATTAAGGAAACAAAAAATTAGAGCAGTGATTTTACTGGAAGCAGTAGTAGCTCTAGCTATCTTTGCCAGCATTGCAACTCTCCTTTTGGGACAAATTAAGAAAAATAGGCAAGAAGAAGCAAAAATCTTGCAAAAGGAAGAAGTCTTGAGGGTAGCTAAGATGGCCTTGCAGACAGGTCAAAATCAGGTAAAGATAAACGGAGTTGAGATTCAGGTGTTTTCTAGTGAAAAGGGATTGGAGGTCTACCATGGTTCAGAACAGTTGTTGGCTATCAAAGAGCCGTAAGGTCAAGGCTTTCACTCTGTTAGAATCCCTGATTGCCCTCATTGTCATCAGTGGAGGCTTACTCCTCTTTCAAGCCATGAGTCAGCTTCTCATTTCAGAAGTTCGCTACCAGCAGCAAAGCGAGCAAAAAGAGTGGCTCTTGTTTGTGGACCAGTTGGAGGCAGAATTAGATCATTCGCAGTTCGAAAAAGTGGAGGGCAATCGCCTCTATATGAAGCAGGATGGCAAGGAAATTGCGATAGGTAAGTCTAAATCGGATGATTTTCGGAAAACCGATGCCAGTGGACGAGGTTATCAGCCTATGGTTTATGGCCTCAAATCTGCGCAGATTACAGAGGACAATCAACTGGTGCGTTTTCGTTTCCAGTTCCAAAAAGGCTTAGAAAGGGAGTTCATCTATCGTGTGGAAAAAGCAAAAAGTTAAGGCAGGAGTCCTCCTCTATGCAGTCACCATGGTAGCCATCTTTAGTCTTTTGTTACAATTTTATTTGAACCGACAAGTCGCCCACTATCAAGACTACGCTTTAAATAAAGAAAAGTTGGTTGCTTTTGCTATGGCCAAGCGAACCAAAGATAAGGTTGAGCAAGAAAGTGGGGAACAGGCCTTTAATCTGGGTCAGGTGAGTTATCAAAATAAGAAAATAAGCTTGGTGACAAGGGTTCGTACACAAAAGAGTCAATATGAGTTCCTATTTCCCTCAGTCAAAATCAAAGAAGAGAAAAGAGATAAAAAGGAAGAGGTAGCGACCGATTTAAGCGAAAAAGTGGAGAAGAAAAAATCAGAAAAGAAGCTTGAAAAGAAAGAGAATTCCTAGCTAATCAAGATACTTTGTGTTAAACTAAAAGCATGAAACATGATTTTAACTACAAAGCAGAAACTTTCAATTCCCCTAAAAATATATTTCTTGCAAACTTGGTATGTCAAGCAGTCGAGAAACAGATTGATGTTTTATCAGACAAAGAAATTTTAGATTTCGGTGGTGGCACGGGTCTGTTAACCTTGTCCTTAGCCAAACAAGCCAAATCTGTAACATTAGTGGATATTTCTAAGAAAATGCTGGAGCAAGCTCGTTTGAAAGCGGAGCGACAAGAAATCAAGAATATCCAGTTTCTGGAGCAAGATTTACTGGCAAATCCCTTGGAGCAAGAGTTTGATCTCATTGTTGTTTGTCGGGTTCTTCACCATATGCCTGATTTGGATGCGGCTCTCTCACTGTTTCATCAACATTTGAAGGAAGATGGACAACTCCTCATTGCCGATTTTACCAAGACGGAGACCAATCATCATGGATTTGAATTGGTTGAACTGGAAAACAAGCTAATTGAGCATGGTTTTTCATCTGTGCATAGTCAGATCCTCTATAGCGCTGAAGACTTGTTTCAAGGAAATTACTCAGAACTCTTTTTAACAGTAGCCCAAAAATCACTCGCCTAGTCAGGGAGTGATTTTTCTATAAGGATGGAAAAAAGGAGGGAAATTTGATAAGATAGGAATATGGATTTTGAAAAAATTGAACAAGCTTATACCTATTTACTAGAGAATGTCCAAGTCATCCAAAGTGATTTGGCGACCAACTTTTATGACGCCTTGGTGGAGCAAAACAGCATCTATCTGGATGGTGAGACGGAGCTAAACCAGGTTAAGGAGAACAATCAGGCTCTTAAGCGTTTAGCACTACGCAGAGAAGAATGGCTCAAGACTTACCAGTTTCTCTTGATGAAGGCTGGGCAAACAGAACCCTTGCAGGCCAATCACCAGTTTACGCCAGATGCTATTGCTTTGCTTTTTGTGTTTATTGTGGAAGAGTTGTCTCAAAAGGAGGAGATTACGATCCTAGAAATGGGTTCTGGCATGGGAATTTTGGGCGCTACTTTCTTGACCTCGCTTGCTAAAAAAGTGGATTACTTGGGAATGGAAGTGGATGATTTGCTGATTGATTTGGCGGCTAGTATGGCAGATGTGATTGGTTTGCAGGCTGGCTTTGTCCAAGGAGATGCCGTTCGTCCACAAATGCTCAAAGAAAGTGACGTGGTCATCAGCGACTTGCCTGTCGGCTATTATCCTGATGATGCCGTTGCGTCGCGACATCAAGTTGCTTCTAGCCAAGAACATACTTACGCCCATCACTTGCTCATGGAACAAGGTCTAAAGTATCTCAAGTCAGACGGATACGCTATTTTTCTCGCTCCGAGTGATTTATTGACTAGTCCACAAAGTGATTTGTTGAAAGGCTGGCTGAAAGAGGAGGCGAGTCTGGTTGCCATGATCAGTCTGCCTGAAAATCTCTTTGCCAATGCCAAACAATCTAAGACTATTTTTATCTTACAGAAGAAAAGTGAAATAGCAGTAGAGCCTTTTGTTTATCCACTTGCTAGCTTGCAAGATGCAAGTGTTCTAATGAAATTTAAAGAAAATTTTCAAAAATGGACTCAAGGTACTGAAATATAAAATAGATTTTGTTATAATAGATGAAAACGCTTAAAAGAGGAGTCTTGTTATGACAAAAACAATTGCAATCAATGCAGGAAGTTCAAGTTTGAAATGGCAATTATACTTAATGCCAGAGGAAAAAGTGTTAGCCAAAGGCTTGATTGAACGTATCGGTTTGAAAGATTCAATTTCAACTGTAAAATTTGATGGTCGTTCTGAACAACAAATTTTGGATATCGAAAATCACACACAAGCTGTTAAAATTTTATTGGATGACTTGATTCGTTTCGATATTATCAAGGCTTACGATGAGATTACTGGTGTTGGCCACCGTGTTGTTGCAGGTGGAGAATATTTCAAAGAATCAACAGTTGTTGAAGGGGATGTTTTAGAAAAAGTTGAAGAGTTGAGTTTGTTGGCTCCTCTCCACAATCCAGCCAATGCAGCAGGTGTTCGTGCCTTAAGGAATTGTTGCCAGACATTACCAGCGTAGTTGTTTTTGATACTTCATTCCACACAAGTATGCCAGAGAAAGCTTATCGCTATCCGTTACCAACAAAATATTACACAGAAAACAAGGTTCGCAAATACGGTGCTCACGGTACAAGCCATCAGTTTGTAGCAGGAGAAGCCGCAAAACTCTTGGGCCGTCCATTAGAAGACTTGAAATTGATTACTTGCCACATCGGTAATGGCGCTTCTATTACAGCTGTTAAGGGTGGTCAATCTGTCGATACTTCAATGGGCTTCACTCCACTCGGTGGTGTGATGATGGGGACTCGTACAGGGGATATTGACCCAGCCATCATTCCTTACTTAATGCAATATACAGAGGACTTTAACACGCCTGAAGATATTAGTCGCGTCCTTAATCGTGAATCAGGGCTTATGGGTGTTTCAGGTAAATCTAGTGATATGCGTGATGTGATTGCTGCTATGGAAGAAGGGAATCATGACGCCACTTTAGCCTATGAAATGTATGTTGATCGTATCCAAAAACATATCGGTCAATACCTTGCAGTCTTAAATGGAGCAGATGCTATTATCTTTACTGCAGGTATTGGAGAAAATGCAGCTGTTGTACGTAAGGATGTTATCTCAGGAATTTCTTGGTTTGGTTGTGATGTTGATGATGAAAAGAACGTCTTTGGCGTGACAGGAGACATCTCAACAGAGGCAGCGAAGATCCGTGTTTTGGTTATTCCAACTGATGAAGAATTGGTCATTGCCCGTGATGTTGAACGTTTGAAAAAATAAGTAAAACTAGAAAAAATATTCCGTACAAGGAGTTTTATATGAATAATTATTTTAAAAAAGCAATCGCGTTTTTTTCGACTTTGTTGATTTTAAGCGCTACTATTGTGCCGTCAACTGTAGCTTTTGCGAATAGTTCAGATTATGAGATATCATTCACTCAAGAAGAACTTCAAATTATAGGTAATGGCCTTACTGATGACAGTATAGCTAAAATTGAAGGGATGCTTAATGGTGTTACTATTCCAAGCTATAGAATTGAAGGTCGTTCTGTCCAAACTCAAGCTGTAAAAAAAGCTATTAAGGCTGTTATAAAGAAACGCAATGCAATAGTTAATTTGGTTGGGAAATATGTTGGTAGAGATGCTGCGGTATCTGTTGGAGCTTCTCTTGATACAGTTATGCCGGTTTTGAGGGACTTACAATACTGGAGTGATTTAGCTTATGGAACGGTAGAAGGGCAAGTGAAAAATGCGTTAGTAGATTCTGGTATGGCTGACTCAACTGCTTCTACTATAGCTTATTGGATTAGATTAGCTTTAGAATGGGTGCTCTAAATATGAATGACGACTTAATTGAAGAGCTAGAATATAAAAGATATTTGTCTAATAATTTGTTGATTGCAGTTTGCGAAAAATTACATATTTGCTCAAGAGAATATTTTATTTTAAAGTATAATTTATCTCTTTCTGAAATAAAATATATTGATGAAGTGTTTAAGTTTTGCGTTGTAAATGATATAAGAGATTTTCCGTCTTTTAAAAATGAAATTCAAAAAAAAATACCACGGTTTACTTCGGATAATATCTTCGAATTGTTGTTAGAAGCTTACGAGTTTCATCAACCAATTTCAAGAAAAATTTTAGATAGTACTCAGTAGAGTTTAATTAGATTTGATTTTTTTAGTTAGATTGCTATTAATTAGCATCTAATTTGCACCCTTTTCGGAGGGTGCTTTTTTGTGCGTTGATTCGCACGACTGCTCTCTGCAAGAGTCCCTCGGAGGAGCGTTTGCGTTTTGATGCTTGTGTCAAAACTGCAAAAACGTATGATTCTTTCTAATGAGATGTTTAGTCACTTTTCATTATAGATTTTATGGGATTTTTTTCTACAACAAAATAGGATCCATAATATCCATAGGGGATTTACCCACTACAAATATTATAGAGCCTGAAATTGTCCAAAACCTTGCTATGATTGGCTTTTTTGAAAAATATGGTATAATATATTGGATTGAAACCAAAATAGTACACTACAGCTACTAAAATATTTTTAGAAATTAATTTAACTTTCCTAATTGATTTGTTCACATCTTATTTCAATCTACTGTAGTAGTAATTTAAAGAGGGAGTTAGATTTTTTGATTTTAAAAGGATTGAAGAATTAAGAAATTGTATTTTTTAAGAAACTAACCAAAAAGTAACCAAGGAATGTATATTTTTAGTCAATGAATATAGAATAAAGTAGATCAGGAAGATGGTCTATTTTATTTTGTATTTACTGATATATAAAAAGTTGAATCGTTTTTCTAAAAGTGATACAATAGATATACAAGATAAAAAAAGGAGAATTGCTATGTCACAAATTGCTGTAAGAGTAGATGATGAATTGAAAAAAGAAGCGACTGCAATTTTTAATGAGTTGGGTTTGGATATGACAACTGCTGTAAAGTTGTTTTTGAAACAAAGTGTTTTGACTAAAAGTATTCCTTTTAAGCTTGATCTGTATGAAAGAGAGTATACAAAAGAAGAAGTGGAACAGGCAAAAAAAGATATTCAAAGATTAGTGAAAGAAAAGTCAAAACTGGTTAAACTTGATTTTAGTAAACAAGAGGATATTGATAAATTCTTTGATGAATAATGATTACATATTAGGGAGGCAGAATGGAAAAAATAGAAGAATATTCAATATTGATTGCAAGAATTGAGTATGCTGATGGAACTGGTTCAAAGTCACGTCCTGCGATGGTAATTGAGTTTAATGATGAAGTTATTAAAACTTATCGCTTGACTACAAAATATGAAAATAAATCAGATAGAATTAAGTCAAAGTATTTTGAAATTATTGATTGGTTTAGAGCAGGTTTAGAAAAACCTTCTTGGATTGATACTGTTCAAGCATATGAACTAGATAGGAAAAAAATCAAAATTCAAATTATAGGGAATTTGACTGATAGAGATATAGTTCGTTTGAAAGATTTTTTATCTAATGTTGATTAGGAGATAGAATATGGAAATTAAGGAAATAAGTTATCAGGATAGACTTCCAAAAAACATGGTTTCAAAGTTTAATTATTTTGTGAAGGACTTTTTGAAAGAGTATCCTGATCAGTTAGATAAGATGGATTTTGATGAAAATATAATAATTAACAAAGAATATGAGGCGGATTTAGAAGTTTATTTTGTTGAATTCATGTTGTGTAAAAAGGGAAAAGGCGGATTTTTTTCTCTATCAAGGACGGATAATGAGTTATTTGTGTCTGTTAATGATGAACTTTGGGGAACTGTGATTTTAGAGTAAAAAGCGAAGGAAAATCAAATGTTCCTGGATATTTAATTCGTTTTTTGGGTCAAAATAGGCAACCAGGTATTCAAGATCTGTTCGGAAATAGAAAAAAATAACACTATCATTAGATGAGCCCACTGAAAAAGTCATCAACTTGATGGCTTTTTTGTTATACTAGAGATGAGGTAAAATCATGCTTGATAATCAGTTAACTATGGATGTCAGTCCTTATTCTAGTTTGTATAATATCGTTGTTCCTAAAACCCACTTTTTACGTCAGCTAACTGAACTCTGTGATTTTAGCTTTATTTATGATGAACTAGAAAAGAATTATCATCCCGATTTTGGGCGTAAAGCTTATTCACCGATTATGATGTTCAAATATCTCTTGTTGAAAGATATTTATAAGTTATCAGATGTCGATGTGGTGGAACGTTCCTTGTCAGATATGGCCTTTAAATTTTTTCTTGGTCTAGCTCCGGAGGATTCTGTTATCGAACCCTCCTCTCTGACAAAATTTAGAAAGCTAAGAATGAAAGATAACAATCTGTTTGATATATTGATTCAGAAGTCTGTTCAAATTGCACTCGAACACAACTTGATTAAGAGTAAGATCCTCATTGTGGATGCGACTCACACCAAAGCTCATTATAATCACAAGAAGCCCCAAGAAATTCTTAGGGAACGTTCAAAAGCTTTACGTAAAACGATTTATCAACATTCAGAAGATATCAAAATAGAATTTCCAAAGAAACCTCAGGAAGATAAGCTTGAAGCAGAGTTGACCTATACAGAGGAGTTAATGGCTGTGGTTGAAAAACACGAGGAACTCTTAGCCCTACCAGCTGTTTCTCAAAAGTTCAATTACCTAAAAGAAGCTGTTGAGGACGACTTAGAATATTTGGAAGCATCTGTTAAGGAGGAGGCTAGACTTGGACATAAGACAGCCGACACCTCTTTCTATGGATATAAAAGTCATATCGCTATGACGGATGAACGGATTATTACTGCTTGTGTGGTCACTTCTGGAGAACAAAGCGATGGGAAATATTTACCTGAGTTATATGCCAAAACAAAGGAAAATAGTCTGGACATCGAGACTATTATTGGTGATGCGGCTTATTCAGGAAAGGACAACATTCAACTAGCTCGCAAAGAAAAGATTCATTTGGTGTTAAAACTGAATCCTTCTGTTTCAAAAGGTTACCGTAAAGAAGAGGATGCGTTTGAGTTTAATAAAGACGCAGGGCTATTTGTCTGTCCAGAAGGACACATGGCTGTTCGCAAAGCAAGGACAGGGAAAAAATATCAAAATAAGAATCAAGTTATCACTCATTACTTTGACATTGAGAAGTGCAAGAATTGCCTTTCCAAGGAAGGGTGTTATCAGGAGGGGGCAAAGTCTAAAACTTATTCAATAACCATTAAGAGTAACGACCATCTTTTCCAGAAGAAATTTCAGGAAACACCTTATTTCAAAGAAATGGCCAGACATCGCTATAAAATCGAAGCGAAGAATGCCGAACTAAAACAGAGACATGGCTTTGATGTCGCACGGGCATCAGGTCTTTTCAACATGGAGTTACAGGCAGCCACAAGCATCTTCGTGGTCAATATGAAACGAATTATGACCTTAATAAATACAAAATAACCGAGGAATTCGCTCAAATTGATGAGTGATTCCTCGGTTTTCATTTCATTAAAAGTAAGAGGCTTACTTTTTCAGTGGGCTCGTCAGAAATGGCTTGTTTTTTTGTCGTTTTAAGGAGTAGAAAATGGAAGAATTATATAATAATTTTCCTGATATTTGTGTGTCAAAGAAGGATTTAAAAGCAAATTATTTTCCTTCGATTAGTATTAAAACTATTGAAAGACGATTAGATGAAAGTCAAAAGACGAAAGAATTTAAAGATATATCTTTTAGGACAGGACAAAAAGTATTGATTAATGTGAGGGGATTTTATCTATTTCTTCTGCATAGAGAGAGAGTTAGATATATTTGATTAGAAAAAATGATATACTATAGTTATTGACTAGGGATATACTCATTTTTAAAAGGAGTATAAAATGTTTTTTAGAGAATTGGAGAATGGAAAAATATAGATATTATGAAAAATATTTTGATTTAGAAGAGAATAAATGGAAACAAGTTTCTATAACTTTAACTTCTAAGACAAGGCAAGCTCAGAAACAAGCAAGAATTTTGCTGGATGAGAAAATAGAAAAAAAGAGGGAGAAAATAGAAAAAAAGAGGGAGAAAATAGAAAAGAAGAAGGAAGTAGTTAAGGATATTACAGTTAAACAAGCCTACGAAGAATATATGAAAATTCGTGAAACAGAATTAAAAAGAAGTACGTTTAAGTCTCAGAAATATACTATTATAGGTGAAGTCAGAAAGTTAGAGAATTACTTATTAGTAGATGTGACAAGTCATATAGTTCAGAATATATTGTTGGAGCTGGAATGTTCTGCGGCTCATAGAAAAAATAAGAAAGTTTTATTGAATCTGTTTTTTAAGTATTGTTTAGATGTTGGTTATATAATGGAGAATCCTGTTGAAAAGGTTGTCTTACCAAAAAGAAAAAAGAATGTAAAAGAGATTAGGAGAAAACAAAATAAGTATTTAACAAGGGTTCAAATGTTTCAGTATTTGAATTTTTTAGAAAAGGAAGAAAAGAATCAGCGAGTGCGTTTAATTGTTGAATTTATGTATTTGACAGGCTTGCGGTTTGGAGAAGTCTTGGCTTTGACTATAGACGATATTGATTTTGAGAATAAAACGTTAGAAGTTAAACATACATTACATACAAGCGGAAGTAAGGCTGAGATATTTTTAGATAGTCCTAAAAGCTTAGCTTCTTATCGAGTTGTTGGTATTAGTAATCGAGTAGTAAGTATTATAAAAGAGTATCTTCTTTTAGAAGGTGAAGGAAGATTCATATTTACGAAAAATGGAACTCCTTTTATGATTACAGGGTTTAATAACTTTTTAAAAAGTAGTTTTAAAAAAAGTAAAATTGAAAAAGAAGAAGATTTTGTATTAACTACTCATGTTTTTAGACATTCTCATATTAGCTTACTCGCAGAATTAGAAGTTCCGATTAAAGCAATTATGGAGCGAGTTGGTCATACGAACGAGAAAATGACTTTGGGAGTCTATACTCATGTTACTGAGAAAATGAAGTCAAATATAACTGAAAAATTGGATAAATTGGATTTAAAAGACTAACCAAAAAGTAACCAAGTAATGGCTGGAAGTGGTAAAAACTGTCTATAATGTTTGAGGTAAGAATTTGGAAATAGTCTTTCTGTCTATAATTGACGGTATTTGTCTAGCTTTTATTGAGGGAAATTGTTATAATAGTAGTAATTTAATAGATGGAGTTGAGTTTTGAAGAAAAACTTTCGTGTAAAAAGAGAGAAAGATTTTAAGGCGATTTTCAAGGAGGGAACAAGTTTTGCTAACCGCAAATTTGTTATCTACCAGTTAGAAAACCAGAAAAACCATTTTCGAGTAGGTCTATCAGTTAGCAAAAAACTGGGGAATGCAGTCACTAGAAATCAAATCAAGCGACGAATCCGACATATTATCCAGAATGTAAAAGGGAGTCTGGAAGAAAACGTCGATTTTGTTGTCATTGCTCGAAAAGGGGTTGAAACCTTGGGATACGCAGAGATGGAGAAAAATCTACTCCACGTATTAAAATTATCAAAGATTTACCAGGAAGGAAATGGGAGTGAAAAAGAAACTACAGTTGACTAGTTTGCTAGGAATGTCTTTATTGATCATGACAGCCTGTGCGACTAATGGGACAACTAGCGATATTACAGCCGATTCGGCTGATTTTTGGAGTAAATTTGTTTACTTCTTTGCGGAAATCATTCGCTTTTTATCGTTTGATATCAGTATCGGAGTGGGGATTATTCTCTTTACGGTCTTGATTCGTACAGTCCTCTTGCCAGTCTTCCAAGTGCAAATGGTGGCTTCTAGAAAAATGCAAGAAGCTCAACCACGTATTAAGGCGCTTCGAGAACAATATCCGGGTCGAGATATGGAAAGCAGAACCAAGCTAGAGCAGGAAATGCGTAAAGTCTTTAAAGAAATGGGTGTCAGACATTCAGATTCTCTTTGGCCGATTTTGATTCAGATGCCGGTTATTTTGGCCTTGTTCCAAGCTCTATCAAGAGTTGACTTTTTAAAGACTGGTCATTTCTTATGGATTAACCTTGGCGGTGTGGATACAACACTTGTTCTTCCGATTTTGGCAGCTGTATTCACCTTTTTAAGTACTTGGCTGTCTAATAAAGCCTTGTCTGAGCGAAATGGCGCTACGACTGCGATGATGTATGGGATTCCAGTCTTGATCTTTGTCTTTGGAGTCTATGCTCCGAGCGGAGTAGCGCTCTACTGGGCAGTGTCCAATGCCTATCAAGTCTTGCAAACCTATTTCTTGAACAATCCATTCAAGATTATCGCAGAACGCGAGGCGGTAGTACAGGCACAGAAAGATTTGGAAAATAGAAAAAGAAAAGCCAAGAAAAAGGCTCAGAAAACGAAATAATAAGGAGGAATCTGGTAATGGTAGTATTTACAGGTTCAACTGTTGAAGAAGCAATCCAGAAAGGATTGAAAGAGTTAGATATTCCAAGAATGAAGGCTCATATCAAAGTCATTTCTCGTGAAAAAAATGGATTTCTTGGTTTATTTGGTAAAAAACCAGCTCAGGTTGACATTGAAGCTATTAGTGAAACAACTGTCATTAAAGCAAATCAACAAGCTGTAAAGGGTGTTCCTAAAGAAATTAATGAACAAAATGAACCAGTTAAAACAGTCAGTGAAGCAACCGTTGATTTGGGTCATGTTGTAGAAGCAATTAAAAAGATTGAAGAAGAAGGCCAAGGGGTTTCTGATGAAGTCAAGGCTGAAATATTGAAAAATGAAAAACATGCTAGCACTATCTTAGAGGAAACAGGTCATATTGAGATTTTAAATGAATTACAGCTTGAAGAGGCTGGCCTCGAAGAAGTAGAAATTCCCACTGTTGAGAGTCAAGCTGAACAAACTGAAAGTCAAGAATTAGAAGATTTGGGCTTAAAGGTTGAACCAAGCTTTGATATTGAACAAGTAGCTATGGAAGTAACGACTTATGTTCAAACGATTATTGATGACATGGACGTTGAGGCGACGATTTCAAATGACTATAACCGTCGTAGTATCAATCTACAAATTGATACCAATGAGCCAGGTCGTATTATCGGTTACCATGGCAAAGTCTTAAAGGCCTTGCAACTATTGGCTCAAAATTATCTTTATAACCGCTATTCAAGAACCTTCTACATTACTATTAATGTCAATGATTATGTTGAACACCGTGCAGAAGTCTTGCAGACCTATGCGCAAAAATTGGCGACTCGTGTTTTAGAAGAAGGCCGTAGTCATCAAACGGATCCAATGTCGATAGCGAACGTAAGATTATCCACCGTATTATTTCACGTATGGATGGCGTGACTAGTTACTCTGAAGGTGACGAGCCAAATCGCTATGTCGTTGTAGATACAGAATAAGTAAAATCAGGTTTATCCTGATTTTTTGCTAGCTGGAGGAGATTAAACGGATGTTAAATGAAATAAGAAATTATCTAGAATTTGCTGGTTTGCAGTACCGTAATCCAGATAAAGCTGGGGAAGAACGAGAGAAAATGCTGGAATTGCGCCACAAAGGCCAAGAGGCTCGAAAGGCCTTTACAGAATTGGCTAAAGCATTTCAAGCAAGTCGTCCAGAATGGCAACTCCAAAGAACGAGTCAGTGGATGAACCAAGCGCAGCGCTTGCGACCACACTTCTGGGTCTATCTACAGAGAAACGGACAAGTGACAGAACCTATGTTGGCTTTACGTTTATATGGAAGTTCTTCAGATTTTGGAGTATCACTAGAAGTCAGTTTCATCGAGCGTAAGAAAGACGAGCAAACTTTAGGCAAGCAGGCCAAGGTCCTAGAAGTTCCAGTAGTAGAAGGGATTTATTATCTAGTCTACTCTGATGGTCAAAGTCAAAGATGGGATGCGAACGAAGAAAATCGTCAAATTTTAAGAAATAGACTATCCAATCAGGAAGTCCGTAAAGTGTTAGTTAAGGCAGATGTTTCTTTTATAGAAAATCAATCATTAGAAGTGATTTTAGAAAAATTAGAAGAAGCTTATGAACGCTTGCTTCCCTATTATCAGGCGACTAGAGGATAGCAAATAGAATACTTATTTACGTCGAATTGTTTAATTGCTATTCTATGTATTTTTTCATATAATAGTAAAATAGAATGTGTGATTCAATAATCACCTCAAATAGAAAGGAAATTCTATGTCAAATCTATCTGTTAATGCAATTCGCTTCCTAGGTATTGACGCTATCAACAAAGCCAACTCAGGTCACCCAGGTGTGGTTATGGGAGCGGCTCCGATGGCTTACAGCCTCTTTACAAAACAACTTCGTATCAATCCGGCTCAACCAAACTGGATTAACCGTGACCGCTTTATTCTTTCAGCAGGTCATGGTTCAATGCTCCTTTATGCCCTTCTTCACCTTTCTGGTTTTGAAGATGTTAGTATGGATGAGATCAAGAGCTTCCGTCAATGGGGTTCAAAAACACCAGGTCACCCAGAATTTGGCCATACAGCAGGAATTGATGCTACAACAGGTCCTTTAGGTCAAGGGATTTCAACTGCCACTGGTTTTGCCCAGGCAGAACGTTTCTTGGCAGCCAAATATAACCGCGAAGGCTACAATATCTTTGACCACTATACTTACGTTATCTGTGGAGACGGAGACTTGATGGAAGGTGTCTCAAGTGAGGCGGCTTCATACGCAGGTTTGCAAAAGCTAGATAAGTTGGTTGTCCTTTATGATTCAAATGACATCAACTTGGATGGTGAGACAAAGGATTCCTTCACTGAGAGCGTTCGTGACCGTTACAATGCTTACGGTTGGCATACAGCCTTGGTTGAAGATGGAACAGACTTGGAAGCAATCCATGCTGCTATCGAAACAGCTAAAGCTTCAGGCTAAACCATCTTTGATTGAAGTGAAGACTGTTATTGGATACGGTTCTCCAAACAAACAAGGGAACTAATGCTGTACACGGTGCTCCTCTTGGAGCAGATGAAACTGCAGCAACTCGTCAAGCCCTTGGTTGGGACTACGAACCATTTGAAATCCCAGAACAAGTATATGCTGATTTCAAAGAACATGTTGCAGACCGTGGTGCATCAGCTTATCAAACTTGGACAAAATTAGTTGCTGATTATAAAGAAGCTCACCCAGAATTGGCTGCAGAAGTAGAAGCCATCATCGACGGACGTGATCCAGTTGAAGTGACTCCAGCAGACTTCCCAGCCTTTAGAAAATGGCTTCTCTCAAGCAACTCGTAATTCAAGCCAAGATGCCTTGAATGTTGTGGCGGCTAAGTTGCCAACTTTCTTGGGTGGATCAGCTGACCTAGCTCACTCAAACATGACTTATATCAAGACTGACGGACTTCAAGACGATGCCAATCGCTTGAACCGTAACATTCAGTTTGGTGTTCGTGAATTTGCAATGGGAACGATCTTGAACGGGATGGCTCTTCACGGTGGACTTCGTGTATACGGTGGAACTTTCTTCGTCTTCTCTGACTATGTGAAGGCAGCTGTCCGCTTGTCAGCCTTGCAAGGACTTCCTGTGACTTATGTCTTTACCCACGATTCTATTGCAGTTGGGGAAGATGGCCCAACGCACGAACCAGTTGAGCACTTAGCAGGTCTTCGTGCCATGCCAAATCTAAATGTTTTCCGTCCAGCAGATGCGCGTGAAACGCAAGCAGCTTGGTACCTTGCAGTGACAAGTGAGAAAACACCAACTGCCCTTGTCTTGACACGTCAAAACTTGACTGTTGAAGAAGGAACAGACTTCGACAAGGTTGCAAAAGGTGCCTATGTTGTCTATGAAAATGCAGCAGACTTTTGATACCATCTTGATTGCGACAGGTTCAGAGGTCAATCTTGCTGTCTCAGCTGCCAAAGAATTGGCTAGTCAAGGTGCAAAAGTCCGCGTAGTCAGCATGCCATCTACAGATGTCTTTGATAAACAAGATGCAGCATACAAGGAAGAAATTCTTCCAAATGCAGTTCGCCGTCGTGTTGCAGTCGAAATGGGTGCAACTCAAAACTGGTACAAATATGTTGGTCTCGATGGTGCTGTTCTTGGTATTGATACCTTCGGAGCCTCTGCCCCAGCACCAAAAGTATTGGCAGAATATGGCTTTACTGTAGAAAATCTTGTAAAAGTCGTTCAAAACTTGAAATAATCCTAAAAATCAGGGCGCAAGCTCTGGTTTTTCTTACTAGAAAAGCAAGGTACAATCTTGTAAAAGTAGCTGAAATTTGATATAGTAGTCCTATGTAAAAGACAAAGGAGAATATAATGGAATCCACAATATACATTTTTAATCATTCTTGTGGCTATGATGGGCTTGATGTTCTTTACGCAACGTTCTCAAAAGAAACAAGCACAAAAACGTATGGAAAGCTTGAAATAAACTACAAAAAGGCTATGAAGTGATTACAATCGGTGGACTTTATGGAACAGTCGATGAAGTAGATACTGAGAAAGAAAACAATTGTTCTTGATGTAGATGGAGTTTACTTGACTTTTGAACTAGCTGCTATCAAGACCGTATTACCGCTGAAAGAAACAGCTTCACTCGAAGGCGCAATTGAAAAATAAGACGGGATTACTGAACTCCCGTTTTTCTATAAAAGAAAGGAAATGGGATGAAAAAACTAGTCTTTGTCTGTCTGGGAAATATTTGCCGTAGCCCTATGGCCGAGTTTGTTATGAAATCAATGACAGATAATTATGAAATCCAAAGTCGAGCGACTTCCTCTTGGGAACATGGCAATCCGATTCATAAGGGAACTCAAGGGATTTTTCAACAGTATGAGATTCCTTATGAAAAAGGCAAGACATCGCTTCAGATTAGTAAGGAAGATTTTGAAGCCTTTGATTATATTATCGGGCATGGACGCTTCAAATGTTTCTGACTTACGTCAGATGTGTCCAGCAGACTGTCAAGATAAGATTTACTCATTTGCATCTGAAAGTGTTCCAGATCCTTGGTATACAGGAGATTTTGAGGAAACCTATCAGCGTGTTCAAGAGGGGTGTCAAGCTTGGTTAGAACGTTTAGAAAAGGAGAGTGAAGATGGAAAATCTTAAGAATTTTTACGACAAAGTATCGTGTCTATCTGACTCGTCCACGTTTAGAGCTTTTAGCAGTAGTTGCCATTGTTTTTCTGTGCTGTACTCGTCTTTTTTCTAAATATTCCCGGAAAAGGTGTTCTAAAGCTTGATAATGGAACGATTGTTTACGACGGCAGTCTTGTCCGTGGTAAAATGAATGGTCAAGGTACCATCACCTTCCAAAATGGAGACCAATATACAGGTGGTTTCAACAATGGAGCCTTCAATGGAAAAGGTACCTTTTCAATCTAAAGAAGGCTGGACCTACGAAGGTGATTTTGTAAATGGTCAGGCTGAAGGAAAAGGAAAACTAACAACAGAACAAGAAGTCGTTTATGAAGGGACTTTTAAACAAGGCGTTTTTCAACAAAAATAAAGCCTCCTTATCAAAGGAGGTATTGTTAGAACGTACAAGTAAGAAGCTACTGCAAAAGCCCTTTCTTTCCAACTCCCTTTTCCAAGTAGGTTTGTGAAATAAAAAAATATTTTGAAAGTAAATTTCACAAACATCTAAAGTTAAAAAGCTGATACTATAAAGATATTTGAGAGAAATTTCACAATATCGTAAAAAAATTCTTTGTGAAATGTTTATGAAACTGTTTACAAAACATAAATAATGCGTTATAATAAACTTGTGAAAAAATTAACAAAGGATTAAATCCTTGAAAGCTATGGAGGAAAATATGGCTGATAAAAAAACTGTGACACCAGAGGAAAAGAAACTCGCTGCTGAAAAGCATGTCGATGGATTGGTGCAAAAAGCTCTAGTTGCTCTTGAAGAAATGCGTAAGTTGGATCAAGAGCAGGTTGACTACATCGTAGCTAAAGCGTCAGTTGCAGCTTTGGATGCCCACGGAGAATTGGCTTTACACGCCTTTGAAGAAACAGGACGTGGTGTATTTGAAGACAAAGGCGACTAAGAAACCTGTTTTGCTTGTGAACACGTTGTAAAACAACATGCGCCATACTAAGACAGTTGGCGTTATCGAAGAAGACGATGTAACAGGATTGACTCTCATCGCTGAACCGGTCGGTGTTGTGTGTGGTATTACTCCTACAACAAACCCAACATCAACAGCAATCTTCAAATCATTGATTTCATTGAAGACACGTAATCCAATCGTCTTTGCCTTCCACCCATCAGCACAAGAATCATCTGCTCATGCAGCACGTATCGTCCGCGATGCAGCTATCGCAGCTGGTGCTCCTGAAAACTGTGTGCAATGGATTACTGAACCATCTATGGAAGCAACTAGTGCACTTATGAACCACGAAGGTGTTGCAACAATCCTTGCAACTGGTGGTAATGCCATGGTTAAAGCGGCATACTCATGTGGTAAACCAGCTCTTGGGGTAGGTGCCGGAAACGTTCCAGCTTATGTTGAAAAATCAGCAAACATTCGTCAAGCAGCACATGATATCGTCATGTCTAAATCATTTGATAATGGTATGGTCTGTGCATCTGAACAAGCGGTTATCATTGATAAAGAAATTTACGATGAATTTGTAGCAGAGTTCAAATCTTATCACACTTACTTTGTAAACAAAAAAGAAAAAGCACTTCTTGAAGAATTTTGTTTTGGTGTGAAAGCAAACAGCAAAAACTGTGCTGGTGCTAAACTAAATGCAAACATCGTTGGGAAACCAGCAGCATGGATTGCAGAACAAGCAGGATTTCAGAGTTCCAGAAGGAACAAACATTCTTGGCTGCAGAATGTAAAGAAGTAGGACGAAAATGAACCATTGACTCGTGAAAAAAATTGTCACCAGTTATCGCTGTCTTTGAAAAGCTGAAGAGCACGTGAAGATGGTCTTACAAAAGCTCGTCAAATGGTTGAGTTTAACGGTCTTGGTCACTCAGCAGCCATCCATACAAACTGATGAAGAATTGACTAAAGCATTTGGTACAGAAATTAAAGCTATGCGTGTTATCTGTAACTCACCTTCTACTTTCGGTGGTATCGGTGACGTTTACAATGCCTTCATCCCATCATTGACACTTGGATGTGGTTCTTACGGACGTAACTCAGTTGGGTGATAACGTTAGTGCCATTAACCTCTTGAATATCAAGAAAAGTCGGAAGACGGAGAAATAACATGCAATGGATGAAACTTCCTTCAAAAAAACATACTTTGAACGTGATTCAATCCAATACCTTCAAAACATGTCGAAGATATTGAACGCGTTATGATCGTTACGGACAATGCCATTGAAAAGCTCGGTTTCGTTCAACGTATCATCGAACAACTTGAACGCACGTCGCAACAAGGTGTAACTATCCAAAGTCTTCTGCAGATGTTGAACCAGATCCAGACATCACAACTGTAGAACGTGGTGCTGAGGTAATGAAAGCATTTGAACCAGACACAATCATTGCTCTTGGTGGTGGTTCACCAATGGATGCAGCCAAAGTAATGTGGCTCTTCTACGAACAACCAGAAATCGACTTCCGTGACTTGGTCCAAAAATTCATGGATATTCGTAAACGCGCCTTCCGCTTCCCATCACTTGGTAAGAAAGCGAAGTACATCGGTATCCCAACAACTTCAGGTACTGGTTCAGAAGTAACACCATTTGCCGTTATCTCTGATAAGAAAAACAACCGCAAATACCCATTGGCTGACTACTCATTGACACCAACTATTGCGATTGTTGACCCTGCTTTGGTTGAATCAGTTCCAGACTTTATCGCTGCTGATACAGGTATGGACGTCTTGACTCACGCGACTGAAGCCTACACTTCAAACTTTGCTAACGACTATACAGACGGTATTGCGCTTCAAACAATCAAACTTGTCTTTGAAAATGGTTGGAAAAACTCTGTTAAGACAGCTGACTCCAGCAGCACGTGAGAAAAATGCATAACGCGTCAACAATGGCTGGTATGGCCTTTCGCCAATGCCTTCCTTGGTATGAGCTCACTCAATGGCTCACAAGATTGGTGGTGTTCACCACACTGTTCACGGACGTACAAATGCTATCTTGCTTCCATATGTTATCCGTTACAACGGAACTCGTCCATCTAAGACAACTACATGGCCTAAGTACAACTACTGGAAAGCTGATGAGAAATTCCAAGACATCGCGAAAATGCTTGGCTTGCCTCACTCAACTCCAGAAGAAGCAGTTGAAGCATACGCTAAAGCTGTTTACGAACTTGGTGTTGCAGTAGGTATCAAGATGAACTTCAAGGATCAAGGAATTGATGAAAAAGCTTGGAAAGACAGCTTGCATGAAATTGCCTTTGCTTGCTTATGAAGATCAATGTTCACCTGCTAACCCACGCTTGCCAATGGTAGCTGACATGGAAGAAATCATGGCAGATGCTTACTATGGCTATGCAGAACGTCCAGGACGCCGCAAATAATTGTTTATCAGCCTAGAGACAGGAGATATCCTGTCTCTTTTTTTGTAATTCTATTTGAAAAATGGTATAATAATCGCATATATTTGTTTGAAAATCAAATCTTTTATAATCATGCGAGGGGCAAGTGAACAAGATAAATGAGTTAGGGGATAAAGTGCGACTTTTAAGAGAGGAGAAAGGACTTAGTCGTCCAGTTTTTTGCGGGGATGAGTCCGAATTATCAGTCCGTCAGCTGGTGCGGATAGAAAAAGGAGAATTTCGCCCGACGATAAAAACACTAGAATATATTGCAGATAGATTAGAAATTCCATCCTACGTCTTGATGCCAGACTATAAGGAATTACCCAAGCGTTACCAAGAATTAAAGTACTTTCTTCTTCATCATCCTGACTATGGAGACAAGGAGTTGCAGGAACAAAAGGAAGAATATTTTGATGAGATTTTTGAGTGTTTTTATGATGACCTGCCCCGTGATGAGAAGATGATAGTGGATTGTCTTCAAGCAATAGATGCAGTGAGAGCGACTAGTAATTCCTTATACGGAAGTGGTGTGATTGAGGACAGTCTTCAAGACTTACTATCCAGAGATGTATATAGGGCTGAGGAATTGTTGAAATTGAGACTGTATTTTCTTTGTCAGTTAATGGATGGTTTAAACGAGGGTGAGATAAAAAAGTCTGAGCATGAAACTATTCTTTATTTTCATGACAAATTAAGTTCTCAGGTTGATAAGATAGAGTTCGATTGTTTGGACTTACTTAGAGACTCCTTGTTAGCTTCTTTAACTTGTATAGAGATTATGGGGTTGCTTCATTATTTTAAGAGGGCAGTCGAGACCTTAAATAAAATAGGGCAAAAAACACGAGATTTTCAAAAACAACCGATTATCTTGATGGTCGAATGGAAGTATTATATTCAGATGGATTATGATACGGCAAAACAAAAGTATGAAGAAGCAAAAATGATGGCGAGGATGTTTGGCAATGAGAAGTTAATCGTTAGTTTAGATAATGAATGGAGCGAAGACTTAGAAAGGTATTGTTAAATGCTTTATAGGAGTGACATTTCTGTCATTGAGGGAATGTCGCTTTTTTGTTACAATGAATTTTACTTGATATACATCCAGAAGCAAACTAGGCAAATAGAGAGAAAATTCTAAGTACTAGGCCCATAGGGTAAATCAGTACTGAAGTAGCTTGAAGGGCTTTCTATAAGTATGATGTATGACGATAACAGTTTTAAACAAGGGGGAAAGAATGTCCATTTTATCCATTAAAAATATTTCAAAGTTTTACGCCTTGGACGGTAAACATCAAGAGCAGGCTTTAAAGAATATAAATCTGCAGATTGCAAAAGGTAAAATTACAGCGATTTACGGTCCATCAGGCTGTGGCAAAACCAGTCTACTCAATATCATCAGCGGTCTAGATAGACAATATGAAGGAGTTTTAGAATTTAAAGGGGAATCCCTCCGTGATTTATCAGAGATTGAACTAACTCAATTTCGTAAAGATAAGATTGGATTTGTGTTTCAAAACTTTAACCTCATTCCTCATCAGTCTGTCTTGGACAATGTCAAGCTACCTCTCTATGTCAAAGATTTATCTGACAGGGAGATGACAATGATTGCAAAGGAGCAATTAAGTAACTTGGGCATGGAGCCTTTTATGGCTAAAAATGTTAAACAGCTTTCTGGCGGGCAAAAGCAACGTGTAGCAATAGCGCGTGCCTTGGTAAATCAACCAGATATGATTGTAGCCGATGAGCCAACGGGTTCGCTGGATTCTCAATCCCAAGAAATGGTATTAGAAGTATTCAAAAATTTAGCCCAAACAGGGAAAACAGTATTGATTGTAACCCATAATCCAGAGGTTGCCGAATATGCAGATGTGATTATCAAAATGAAGGATGGTGAAGTCGTTGAAGAAGTCAAAAAATAAAGGATTATCATTGAAAAATAAATTCAAGCTTTCTTTAAATAACTTTATGGAAAGAAAGTGGCGTAACCTATTGATTGCGCTAGCAACCTCAATCGGTTTTGTAGGAGTCTTAATTTCTTTCGGCTTGGGAAATGCTTTGATTTCGATGATTGATGAAAATACGAATGGAGGTCAAATCCCTTCTCAAGTTCAGATTGCTTTAAACACAAAAAATGTTGGACGAGGCTTTTTGAACCAAGATGATAAGAACTATATCACGGATACAGTTGGGAAAGAAGCTATTAAATATTTGGAGAGTCCTTTTGGGATGAACATGTCAAATATGACTATAGATGGGCAAGAAATGGATCTGAGTCAAACGATGCCTTCTTATGCTCAAGTAGTGAGTCTCTATGAAGATACAAGTATTTCTGTTAGTAGTAATGAAAAGGACAAAGTGGTAGCTGGATCCCTCTATACTGATACAAATGAACAGGGATTAACGATTCCAGTCAGTTTACTAAAAAATTGGAATGAACAGACAGGAAACAATCTGACAGCTAGTGATGTTATTGGCAAATCAGTCTCAGCAAGTATTGTAGAAAATGCTGCCGAAGCTAGTAAGACTGCTCAATTTCAAACGAAGATTGTACGTGTAATCAATGATGAAGATGACATGGAGGACAGCAACAGTTTTATGCCGTCTAATCAAATGGAAACGATTTTGAAAGAAGCTGGATTTACAAAAGCTGTATCTTATTTTATCTTGGAACTCAAAGATCCATCACAGACAAAAGTGGTAACAGAAGAATTACAGAAAAAGAAGAAGTATACTGTTCTTTCTCAACAGAAGGTTCTTGATATTGTGATTACTTTTATTCGTGTCATTCAGGGATTATTGATTGTACTTTCATCACAAGCTATTGTGGTAGCAGCGGTTATGATTGGTATCATTATTTACATCAATATCATGCAACGTTCTAAGGAAATAGGTGTCATGAAGGCAGTTGGTTATCAAAATCATGATGTCAAAGGGATTTTTATTTACGAGGCTATCTGGATTGTAGGGATCGCCTTGCTGCTGGCATTTTTGGTTGCACAAGGGGTGGGAAGTTTGGCGAATGCGATTGTAAATCACTTTTACCCATCCATCACTAAGGTTTTTGAATTAAATTTGTTATCTGTTTTAGGAACTCTAGCTTTCGCTCTATTACTTGGTTATGTCTCAGCCTACTTCCCAGCACGTAAAATTAGTAAAATGGATCCTGTAGAATCGCTACGATATGAATAGTAAGGGAGTTCTTGATTTACAGACTTAAAAAGAAACTAACAGAGAAAAACAATGCCCGTACTTGCAATTAAACTTAAATAGTTATATAATAGGTTTGTTGAAAGGTGATTTGTAGTGATTCAAGTTACTCTTTTCACAATAAAAATTTCATGATTTTCATAAGGAGGAAATCACTAATGGTAGTTAAAGTTGGTATTAACGGTTTCGGACGTATCGGTCGTCTTGCTTTCCGTCGTATCCAAAACGTAGAAGGTGTTGAAGTTACTCGTATCAACGACCTTACAGATCCAGTTATGCTTGCACACTTGTTGAAATACGACACAACTCAAGGTCGTTTCGACGGTACTGTTGAAGTTAGAGAAGGTGGATTTGAAGTTAACGGTAAATTCATCAAAGTTTCTGCTGAACGTGATCCAGAACAAATCGACTGGGCTAACGACGGTGTAGAAATCGTTCTTGAAGCTACTGGTTTCTTTGCTAAGAAAGCAGCTGCTGAAAAACACTTGCACGCTGGTGGAGCTAAAAAAGTTGTTATCACTGCTCCTGGTGGAAACGACGTTAAAACAGTTGTATTCAACACTAACCACGACGTTCTTGACGGTACTGAAACAGTTATCTCAGGTGCTTCATGTACTACAAACTGCTTGGCTCCTATGGCTAAAGCTCTTCAAGATAACTTTGGTGTTGTAGAAGGATTGATGACTACTATCCACGCTTACACTGGTGACCAAATGATCCTTGACGGACCACACCGTGGTGGTGACCTTCGCCGTGCTCGCGCTGGTGCTGCAAACATCGTTCCTAACTCAACTGGTGCTGCAAAAGCTATCGGTCTTGTAATCCCAGAATTGAACGGTAAACTTGACGGATCTGCACAACGCGTTCCAACTCCAACTGGATCAGTTACTGAATTGGTAGCAGTTCTTGAAAAGAACGTTACTGTTGATGAAGTGAACGCAGCTATGAAAGCAGCTTCAAACGAATCATACGGTTACACAGAAGATCCAATCGTATCTTCAGATATCGTAGGTATGTCTTACGGTTCATTGTTTGACGCAACTCAAACTAAAGTTCTTGACGTTGACGGTAAACAATTGGTTAAAGTTGTATCATGGTACGACAACGAAATGTCATACACTGCACAACTTGTTCGTACTCTTGAATACTTCGCAAAAATCGCTAAATAATTCATGAGTCGATAAAAAGCAAGGCCTTTGGTCTTGCTTTTCTTATATGGAAAAATGGATGACACAATCATCCATTCTTTTTTAATTCTTTTTCAAAAGTATCTGAAAGGGTAGTGAAGCTTAATTTTTCTAATGTAAGCGGATGGGTAAAGGAAAGTCGAAAGGCGTGGAGCATAAGCCGACTTGTTTTTGATTTGCTATTATAGAGAGGGTCGCCTAAAATAGGGAAGTTATGATGCGAAAGGTGCACACGAATTTGATGGGTTCGCCCTGTCTTTAGTTTGCAACGAACCAAGGAAGTTTTGTTTGGGAATTGCTTTAATCTGCTTACATGCGTTTCAGCATATTGCCCATTTTTTGTATCAACTATTCGTTTTCTGCGGTCATGGCGATCACGTCCGATTTTGTCTCTGAAAACAAGCTCTTTGCTGCTGATATTTCCATCAACTAGTGCCCAGTATTCCCTAGAAATCTCTTTTTTCTCCAGTAAGCGATTGAGAATAGGCAGGATAAAAGGATTTTTGGCAAAGAGAACCAAACCACTGGTTTCCATGTCCAGACGATGAACGACATAGCAGGTTTGGCCAACATAGGCACTGACATGGTTAAGAAGGGCGATTTCGTTTGGTTGATTACCATGCGTTTTCATACCCCTCGGGTTTGTTGACAATAATCAAGTGTTGATCTTGATGAATTTCCTGAACTAAGTCTGGGTTGCCCCAGGGGATTGTCTTTTTGGGATAATCTTCCTCGTCAAAAGTCAACTGGCAAACATCTCCAGGATTTACCGTCTCGTTCCAGTGAACTTCTTCTTGATTTATCAAAATATGTTTCTTGATTCTCAAAAAATGACGGATTTTTCTAGGGATGAGGAGTTGTTCCTCAAGTAATTGCTTTACCGTCATTTGAGGTAGAGAGTCAGGTAATGTAAAAGTGAATTGCATACAGATATTGTAACAAAAAAAGCCCTATTTGGATAGGAAATAGCTAAATTCTTGTCTTCCTATGATGAAGATGATAAAATAAACGCATGAAATTAGATAAATTATTTGAGAAATTTCTTTCTCTTTTTAAAAAAGAAACAAGTGAATCAGAGGATTTTGGGTCTACTAGCTTGCGTCGTTCTCGCAGTGATCGAAAAAAATTAGCCCAAGTGGGTCCGATTCGAAAATTCTGGCGTCGCTATCATCTAACAAAGATTGTCCTTATACTAGGTTTGAGTGCAGGCTTGCTAGTTGGAACCTATTTGTTTGCTGTAGCCAAGTCAACCAATGTCAATGATTTGCAAAATGCCTTGAAAACTCGGACTATCATTTTTGACCGTGAAGAAAAGGAGGCTGGTGCCTTGTCTGGTCAAAAGGGAACCTACGTTGAACTGACTGACATCAGTAAAAATTTGCAGAATGCCGTTATTGCGACAGAAGACCGCTCTTTTTATAAAAATGACGGGATTAACTATGGTCGTTTCTTCTTGGCGATTGTCACTGCTGGTCGTTCAGGTGGTGGATCTACTATTACCCAACAGCTGGCTAAAAATGCCTATTTGTCACAGGATCAAACTGTTGAGAGAAAAGCGAAAAGAATTTTTCCTTGCCTTAGAATTAACAAAAAAATATAGTAAGGATCAGATTTTAACCATGTACCTTAACAACGCCTATTTTGGAAATGGTGTGTGGGGTGTAGAAGATGCGAGTAAGAAATACTTTGGAGTTTCTGCATCAGAAGTGAGTTTGGGTCAAGCTGCGACGCTGGCAGGGATGCTCAAAGGACCGGAACTGTATAACCCCTTGAATTCTGTAGAAGATTCTACCAATCGGCGCGACACTGTCTTGCAAAATATGGTTGCAGCGGGTTATATTGATAAAAACCAAGAAACCGAAGCTGCAGAAGTTGATATGACTTCGCAATTGCAAGATAAGTATGAAGGAAAAATCTCAGATTACCGCTATCCTTCTTATTTTGATGCGGTGGTTAATGAAGCTGTTTCCAAGTATAATCTAACAGAGGAAGAAATTGTCAATAATGGCTACCGCATTTACACAGAGCTGGACCAAAACTACCAAGCAAATATGCAGGTTGTCTATGAAAATACATCGCTATTTCCGAGGGCAGAGGATGGAACATTTGCTCAATCAGGAAGTGTAGCTCTCGAACCGAAAACAGGAGGAGTTCGTGGAGTTGTCGGTCAAGTTGCTGACAATGATAAAACTGGATTCCGGAATTTCAACTATGCAACCCAATCAAAACGTAGCCCTGGTTCTACAATTAAGCCTTTAGTTGTTTATACGCCAGCAGTTGAAGCAGGCTGGGCTTTGAATAAGCAGTTGGATAACCATACCATGCAGTATGACAGCTATAAGGTTGATAACTATGCAGGAATCAAAACGAGTCGAGAAGTTCCTATGTATCAAGCCTTGGCAGAATCGCTTAATCTGCCCGCTGTTGCCACTGTTAATGATTTGGGCGTTGATAAGGCTTTTGAGGCAGGAGAAAAATTCGGACTCAACATGGAAAAAGGTCGATCGTGTTCTTGGTGTCGCCTTTGGGAAGCGGTGTTGAAACCAATCCTCTGCAAATGGCTCAAGCATATGCTGCCTTTGCAAATGAAGGTTTAATGCCGGAAGCTCATTTTATTAGTAGAATTGAAAATGCTAGTGGACAGGTTATTGCAAGCCATAAAAATTCACAAAAACGGGTGATTGATAAGTCTGTAGCTGACAAGATGACCAGTATGATGTTGGGTACATTCACCAAACGGAACCGGTATTAGTTCATCGCCTGCAGACTATGTCATGGCAGGGAAAACTGGAACAACTGAAGCAGTTTTTCAATCCTGAATACACAAGTGACCAGTGGGTAATTGGTTATACTCCGGATGTAGTGATTAGTCACTGGCTTGGTTTTCCGACCACTGATGAAACCACTATCTAGCAGGATCTACTTCAAACGGTGCAGCCCATGTCTTCAGAAACATTGCCAATACCATTTTACCTTATACACCAGGAAGTACCTTTACAGTTGAAAATGCTTATAAGCAAAATGGAATTGCACCAGCTAACAAAAAAAGACAAGTACAAACTAATGATAATAGCCAGACAGATGATAATTTGTCTGATATTCGAGGACGTGCGCAAAGTCTAGTAGATGAGGCTAGTCGGGCTATCTCAGATGCGAAGATTAAGGAAAAGGCTCAAACGATTTGGGATTCTGTAGTCAATCTATTCCGTTAAGATGCTTGTCAAAGCCTGGCTTTCTTGTTATAATAGATAAGATGGAGGCGTTATGGCACTAAAAAAAGCAAGCCTAGCTTGTGCGGTTTGTGGTTCGAGAAACTATTCAATCAAGATTAGTGGAACCCCCAAGCCTACACGACTAGAAGTAAATAAATTTTGTAAGCATTGTGGCAAGTACACTACACACAGAGAAACGAGATAGGAGAGAGCGATGCGTTTTATTGGAGATATTTTTAGACTTCTTAAAGACACAACATGGCCAACTCGCAAGGAAAGCTGGAGAGATTTTCGTTCTATCATGGAATACACAGCTTTCTTTGTAGTAATTATTTACATTTTTGACCAGTTGATTGTTTCAGGTTTGATTCGATTTATTAACATTTTTTAGAAGAGTAGTGAAAGTACACTAAAAATCTTCTATTATGAAAGGAAATATCATGGATAGTTTTGATAAAGGGTGGTTTGTTTTACAAACTTATTCTGGTTATGAAAATAAGGTAAAAGAAAATCTATTACAACGTGCACAAACCTACAATATGTTGGATAATATTCTACGCGTTGAAATTCCAACACAAACAGTGCAAGTTGAAAAAAATGGAAAGAGAAAAGAAGTAGAAGAAAATCGCTTTCCAGGTTATGTTCTTGTAGAAATGGTCATGACAGATGAAGCTTGGTTTGTTGTTCGAAACACTCCGAACGTTACAGGATTTGTCGGATCACACGGGAACAGATCGAAACCAACTCCATTATTGGAACAAGAAATTCGTGACATTTTGGTATCTATGGGACAAACTGTTCAAGAATTTGATTTCGATGTTGAGGTTGGTCAAACCGTACGTATTATTGATGGTGCTTTTGCAGACTATACTGGTAAAATTACAGAGATTGATAACAATAAAGTGAAGATGATTATCTCTATGTTTGGTAATGACACAGTTGCAGAAGTAAACCTAAACCAAATTGCAGAATTATAACCCTGAGAGAGGCATGTCCTCTCTTTTTTGTGCAGTTGAGGAACTAAAGGGTGCAGAATGGATGAAATGTGCCAAAAGTGTATCTGAATCTGTTAGACTGTATCTAGAAAGGGGAAGATTATGCTTAAAAAAATGTATGAAGAAGTCCAAGGGATTGTGTACAAGTGTAGAAATGAATATTACCTTCATTTATGGGAGCTATCGGATTGGGACCAAGAGGGAATGATTTGCTTACATGAATTGATTAGTAGAGAAGAAGGAATAGTAGAAGATATTCCTCGTTTAAGGAAATATTTTAAGACCAAGTTTCGGAATCGAATCTTAGACTATATCCGTAAACAAGAAAGTCAAAAACGGAGATATGATAAAGAACCGTATGAAGAAGTAGGTGAGATCAGTCATCGTATAAGCGAGGGAGGACTCTGGCTAGATGATTATTATCTCTTTCATGAAACATTAAAAGATTATAGAAGTAAACAAAATAAAGAGCAGCAAGAAGAGTTAGAACGCGTCTTAAGGAATGAACGATTCCGAGGTCGTCAAAGAGTCCTAAGAGACTTACGTATTGTGTTCAAAGAGTTTGATATTCGTACCCACTAGGAAGTCATGCAAAAAAGGGTAAATTCCCAAACTAAGTTCCACTGCTAATCCAAGTGGAAGTTAGTCTGATAAAAATCATAAAAACCAGTAGAATTCCGTGTCAGGGTAAGTTCCACTGGTTTTAATACTGCTTGATTTCATCGCTTTTGTAGCCGAAAGGAATCGGAAAAAAAGAGCACACAAAATCCTCTCATCTGAAAGCGTTTCAAATTAAGTTCCGCTATGGTGGAAGTTAGTGTGAGATGTTTGAATGGGGTTTTAGAAATGCCAAGAAGTTTAGGAATCTCTTCTCCATAAGTAAAGTCAAAAAGTTCATAGGCTGACTTTCCATTCAAAGCAACGCGTTTGACGCTGTTGACATGCGAACAAACTAGATTGATGTCCTCCTGAGTTAAGTTGTCAAAAGAAGTTCCCTTAGGTAGAATGTCGCGAATTAGTGTGTGATTTTTCTCAATTCTCCCTTTCTGGTCAGAGCGATTAGGATCACAAAAGAAGAGTTTACTCTCTCCTCGAACATCCATTTCGATGTCATCAACCCTGGCAAACTCTCCACCATTATCTGTGAGGATGACAGGAAAGAGTTGACAGAAATCTTTCTCCGCTTGGTGAAGGGTGTTCTTGATATCATAGAGGTGTTTAGTAACCTCAAGGGCAGTTTTATTATCCAGAAGTCTAGCGAAGATAAAGTTACAGAAAGATAAATTGAAGGTGAGTAGTACTTTACCTCCCATCCTGCCCATAACGGTGTCCATTTCCAGCCAAGAGTCTAGTTGATTCAGTGCTAAATAGTTTTGGAAACCTCATAGGAACGTCCTTTTTAGCTTCTTTAGGGATGGAAGGTAGCTTACTTTTTCCGTCTTTCTTTGAATTTAACGGCTCTGACTAGGTCAATAGGAGCGATAGATAGGTATCCTTTTCGGATATGTCGATAGACAGTTGAGGAGCTGACATCAAGGTTATGAGTTTTGAGGATATGATAGATGTGTTGTCCCTTTTTAACCCCATCAGAAATGACTTTGTCCATGTCCCAGAAGGTCTTGGAATTGAGGGGAGTTCCTTCACGAGCTTCAACAAGAGTTTGTTCGTATTGTTTTTGAGCTTGTTTAGCGAGATAGAAGATTTTTCTGATCCACAATTTTGTCTCTTTAGGGCACCCTTACAGACAAAGGGAGCTTTTAGCGAGTAGAGGGCAAGGGAAGGTTATTAGAGGTAGACTCTCGGACTTGTTTGTTTCGCTTGACTTCTTTAGAAACAGTAGTCGGGTCTTTTAGAATAAGTTGGCCGATAGCTTTGAAGGTTTCACCGCGCTCTAAGCCTAATTGGATATCATTACGGTCTGAAAGGGTAAGGTGTTTATGTTTTGTCATAGTGGACCTCATTTCTAACTCAAACGTCTCACACTTAATTTCACCATAAAAATCCGTTTTAGACTAATTTCCACTTCGGTTGGGCAAGTGGAAGTTACCCATGTAAAAAAATTGAAAAAAATTAGAAAAAGTAGTTGACAAAGTTTAAAAAGTCGGTATAATAGTAAGAGTTGAAAACACCAACTCAGGTCCGTTGGTCAAGGGGTTAAGACACCGCCTTTTCACGGCGGTAACACGGGTTCGAATCCCGTACGGACTATGGTATGTTGCAGATGAAATACTGATTGAAAAAAATAAAAAAAGTTTCAAAAAAGTGTTGACAAGCGAAAGCGACTGTGATATACTAATATAGTTGTCGCTTGAGAGAAGCAAGTGACAAAGACCTTTGAAAACTGAACAAGACGAACCAATGTGCAGGGCACTACAACAATTGTTGTAGTACTGAACAATGAAAAAACAATAAATCTGTCAGTGACAGAAATGAGTGAGAACTCAAACTTTTAATGAGAGTTTGATCCTGGCTCAGGACGAACGCTGGCGGCGTGCCTAATACATGCAAGTAGAACGCTGAAGGAGGAGCTTGCTTCTCTGGATGAGTTGCGAACGGGTGAGTAACGCGTAGGTAACCCTGCCCTAGAAGCGGGGGATAACTATTGGAAAACGATAGCTAATACCGCATAAGAGTAGATGTTGCATGACATTTGCTTAAAAAGGTGCAATTGCATCACTACCAGATGGACCTGCGTTGTATTAGCTAGTTGGTGGGGTAACGGCTCACCAAGGCGACGATACATAGCCGACCTGAGAGGGTGATCGGCCACACTGGGACTGAGACACGGCCCAGACTCCTACGGGAGGCAGCAGTAGGGAATCTTCGGCAATGGACGGAAGTCTGACCGAGCAACGCCGCGTGAGTGAAGAAGGTTTTTCGGATCGTAAAGCTCTGTTGTAAGAGAAGAACGAGTGTGAGAGTGGAAAGTTCACACTGTGACGGTATCTTACCAGAAAGGGACGGCTAACTACGTGCCAGCAGCCGCGGTAATACGTAGGTCCCGAGCGTTGTCCGGATTTATTGGGCGTAAAGCGAGCGCAGGCGGTTAGATAAGTCTGAAGTTAAAGGCTGTGGCTTAACCATAGTACGCTTTGGAAACTGTTTAACTTGAGTGCAAGAGGGAGAGTGGAATTCCAGTGTAGCGGTGAAATGCGTAGATATATGGAGGAACACCGGTGGCGAAAGCGGCTCTCTGGCTTTGTAACTGACGCTGAGGCTCGAAAGCGTGGGGAGCAAACAGGATTAGATACCCTGGTAGTCCACGCCGTAAACGATGAGTGCTAGGTGTTAGACCCTTTCCGGGGTTTAGTGCCGTAGCTAACGCATTAAGCACTCCGCCTGGGGAGTACGACCGCAAGGTTGAAACTCAAAGGAATTGACGGGGGCCCGCACAAGCGGTGGAGCATGTGGTTTAATTCGAAGCAACGCGAAGAACCTTACCAGGTCTTGACATCCCTCTGACCGCTCTAGAGATAGAGTTTTCCTTCGGGACAGAGGTGACAGGTGGTGCATGGTTGTCGTCAGCTCGTGTCGTGAGATGTTGGGTTAAGTCCCGCAACGAGCGCAACCCCTATTGTTAGTTGCCATCATTCAGTTGGGCACTCTAGCGAGACTGCCGGTAATAAACCGGAGGAAGGTGGGGATGACGTCAAATCATCATGCCCCTTATGACCTGGGCTACACACGTGCTACAATGGCTGGTACAACGAGTCGCAAGCCGGTGACGGCAAGCTAATCTCTTAAAGCCAGTCTCAGTTCGGATTGTAGGCTGCAACTCGCCTACATGAAGTCGGAATCGCTAGTAATCGCGGATCAGCACGCCGCGGTGAATACGTTCCCGGGCCTTGTACACACCGCCCGTCACACCACGAGAGTTTGTAACACCCGAAGTCGGTGAGGTAAACCGTAAGGAGCCAGCCGCCTAAGGTGGGATAGATGATTGGGGTGAAGTCGTAACAAGGTAGCCGTATCGGAAGGTGCGGCTGGATCACCTCCTTTCTAAGGATAAGGAACTGCGCATTGGTCTTGTTTAGTCTTGAGAGGTCTTGTGGGGCCTTAGCTCAGCTGGGAGAGCGCCTGCTTTTGCACGCAGGAGGTCAGCGGTTCGATCCCGCTAGGCTCCATTGGTGAGAGATCACCAAGTAATGCACATTGAAAATTGAATATCTATATCAAATAGTAACAAGAAAATAAACCGAAAACGCTGTAGTATTAATAAGAGTTTATGACTGAAAGGTCAGAAAATAAGGTTAAGTTAATAAGGGCGCACGGTGGATGCCTTGGCACTAGGAGCCGAAGAAGGACGTGACAAACGACGATATGCCTTGGGTAGCTGTAGGGCAAGCGATGATCCAGGGATTTCCGAATGGGGGAACCCAACAGGTACTACCTGTTACCCATATCTGTTAAGGATGTGAGGAGGAAGACGCAGTGAACTGAAACATCTAAGTAGCTGCAGGAAGAGAAAGCAAAAGCGATTGCCTTAGTAGCGGCGAGCGAAACGGCAGAAGGGCAAACCGAAGAGTTTACTCTTCGGGGTTGTAGGACTGCAATGTGGACTCAAAGATTATAGAAGAATGATTTGGGAAGATCAGCCAAAGAGAGTAATAGCCTCGTATTTAAAATAGTCTTTGTACCTAGCAGTATCCTGAGTACGGCGGGACACGCGAAATCCCGTCGGAATCTGGGAGGACCATCTCCCAACCCTAAATACTCCCTAGTGACCGATAGTGAACCAGTACCGTGAGGGAAAGGTGAAAAGCACCCCGGGAGGGGAGTGAAATAGAACCTGAAACCGTGTGCCTACAACAAGTTCGAGCCCGTTAATGGGTGAGAGCGTGCCTTTTGTAGAATGAACCGGCGAGTTACGTTATGATGCGAGGTTAAGTTGAAGAGACGGAGCCGTAGGGAAACCGAGTCTGAATAGGGCGCCTTAGTATCATGACGTAGACCCGAAACCATGTGACCTACCCATGAGCAGGTTGAAGGTGCGGTAAGACGCACTGGAGGACCGAACCAGGGCACGTTGAAAAGTGCTTGGATGACTTGTGGGTAGCGGAGAAATTCCAAACGAACTTGAGATAGCTGGTTCTTCCGAAATAGCTTTTAGGGCTAGCGTCGACATTAAAGATTCTTGGAGGTAGAGCACTGTTTGGGTGAGGGGTCCATCCCGGATTACCAATCTCAGATAAACTCCGAATGCCAATGAATTATGGTCGGCAGTCAGACTGCGAGTGCTAAGATCCGTAGTCGAAAGGGAAACAGCCCAGACCACCAGCTAAGGTCCCAAAATAATTGTTAAGTGGAAAAGGATGTGGGGTTGCACAGACAACTAGGATGTTAGCTTAGAAGCAGCTATTCATTCAAAGAGTGCGTAATAGCTCACTAGTCGAGTGACCCTGCGCCGAAAATGTACCGGGGCTAAAACAATTTACCGAAGCTGTGGATACCTTTATAGGTATGGTAGGAGAGCGTTCTATGTGTGAAGAAGGTGTACCGTGAGGAGTGCTGGAACGCATAGAAGTGAGAATGCCGGTATGAGTAGCGAAAGACAGGTGAGAATCCTGTCCACCGTAAGACTAAGGTTTCCAGGGGAAGGCTCGTCCGCCCTGGGTTAGTCGGGACCTAAGGAGAGACCGAAAGGTGTATCCGATGGACAACAGGTTGATATTCCTGTACTAGAGTATGTAGTGATGGAGGGACGCAGTAGGCTAACTAAAGCAGACGATTGGAAGAGTCTGTCTAAGCAGTGAGGTGTGAACTGAGTTAAATGCTTAGTTCTGTAACATTGAGCTGTGATGGGGAGCGAAGTTTAGTAGCGAAGTTAGTGACGTCACACTGCCAAGAAAAGCTTCTAGCGTTTAAACATACTCTACCCGTACCGCAAACCGACACAGGTAGTCGAGGCGAGTAGCCTCAGGTGAGCGAGAGAACTCTCGTTAAGGAACTCGGCAAAATGACCCCGTAACTTCGGGAGAAGGGGTGCTGACTTTAAGTCAGCCGCAGTGAATAGGCCCAAGCAACTGTTTATCAAAAACACAGCTCTCTGCTAAATCGTAAGATGATGTATAGGGGGTGACGCCTGCCCGGTGCTGGAAGGTTAAGAGGAGTGCTTAGCGCAAGCGAAGGTATGAATTGAAGCCCCAGTAAACGGCGGCCGTAACTATAACGGTCCTACAGAAGCGAAATTCCTTGTCGGGTAAGTTCCGACCCGCACGAAAGGCGTAATGATTTGGGCACTGTCTCAACGAGAGACTCGGTGAAATTTTTAGTACCTGTGAAGATGCAGGTTACCCGCGACAGGACGGAAAGACCCCATGGAGCTTTACTGCAGTTTGATATTGAGTGTCTGTACCACATGTACAGGATAGGTAGGAGTCTACGAGATCGGGACGCCAGTTTCGAAGGAGACGATGTTGGGATACTACCCTTGTGTTATGGCCACTCTAACCCGGATAGGTGATCCCTATCGGAGACAGTGTCTGACGGGCAGTTTGACTGGGGCGGTCGCCTCCTAAAAGGTAACGGAGGCGCCCAAAGGTTCCCTCAGAATGGTTGGAAATCATTCGCAGAGTGTAAAGGTATAAGGGAGCTTGACTGCGAGAGCTACAACTCGAGCAGGGACGAAAGTCGGGCTTAGTGATCCGGTGGTTCCGTATGGAAGGGCCATCGCTCAACGGATAAAAGCTACCCTGGGGATAACAGGCTTATCTCCCCCAAGAGTTCACATCGACGGGGAGGTTTGGCACCTCGATGTCGGCTCGTCGCATCCTGGGGCTGTAGTCGGTCCCAAGGGTTGGGCTGTTCGCCCATTAAAGCGGCACGCGAGCTGGGTTCAGAACGTCGTGAGACAGTTCGGTCCCTATCCGTCGCGGGCGTAGGAAATTTGAGAGGATCTGCTCCTAGTACGAGAGGACCAGAGTGGACTTACCGCTGGTGTACCAGTTGTCTTGCCAAAGGCATCGCTGGGTAGCTATGTAGGGAAGGGATAAACGCTGAAAGCATCTAAGTGTGAAACCCACCTCAAGATGAGATTTCCCATGATTTTATATCAGTAAGAGCCCTGAGAGATGATCAGGTAGATAGGTTAGAAGTGGAAGTGTGGCGACACATGTAGCGGACTAATACTAATAGCTCGAGGACTTATCCAAAGTAACTGAGAATATGAAAGCGAGAGGTTTTCTTGGTTTGAATAGATATTCAATTTTGAGTAGGTATTACTCAGAGTTAAGTGACGATAGCCTAGGAGATACACCTGTACCCATGCCGAACACAGAAGTTAAGCCCTAGAACGCCGGAAGTAGTTGGGGGTTGCCCCCTGTGAGATATGGAAGTCGCTTAGCTTTAGGGAGTTTAGCTCAGCTGGGAGAGCATCTGCCTTACAAGCAGAGGGTCAGCGGTTCGATCCCGTTAACTCCCATAGGTCCCGTAGTGTAGCGGTTATCACGTCGCCCTGTCACGGCGAAGATCGCGGGTTCGATTCCCGTCGGGACCGTTTAAGATAACGGAAGTTATTTTAGACTCGTTAGCTCAGTTGGTAGAGCAATTGACTTTTAATCAATGGGTCACTGGTTCGAGCCCAGTACGGGTCATATATGCGGGTTTGGCGGAATTGGCAGACGCACCAGATTTAGGATCTGGCGCTTAACGGCGTGGGGGTTCAAGTCCCTTAACCCGCATTAAGATATAATAAATGAGCCGGCTTAGCTCAGTTGGTAGAGCATCTGATTTGTAATCAGAGGGTCGCGTGTTCAAGTCATGTAGCCGGCATTTTTAGATAGAAGAAAACAGTGCGAACGTAGTTCAGTGGTAGAACACCACCTTGCCAAGGTGGGGGTCGCGGGTTCGAATCCCGTCGTTCGCTTAGAGAGGCCGGGGTGGCGGAACTGGCAGACGCACAGGACTTAAAATCCTGCGATTGGTAACGATCGTACCGGTTCGATTCCGGTCCTCGGCATAAACTAATGAGCACCCTTAGCTCAACTGGATAGAGTACCTGACTACGAATCAGGCGGTTAGAGGTTCGACTCCTCTAGGGTGCATTTTTCTTTTTAACTCGGGAAGTAGCTCAGCTTGGTAGAGTACTTGGTTTGGGACCAAGGTGTCGCAGGTTCGAATCCTGTCTTCCCGATTAATTATCTGGATACTTAAGGTATCTTTTTTTCTTCTTTGTCAACTGTAGTGGGTTGAAGAAAAGTTAAGCTCTATAAAGGATAAATTTAGTCCTTTCTTTTTTTTCTACAACAAAATAGGCTCCATAATATCCATAGGGGATTTACCCACTACAAATATTATAGAGCCTCTTTTTTTATGTTTAGAGCCATATTATTTATCTTAAGGGAGAATCAGTTTGGTTCTCTCTTTTTTGGGTAAAAGTAATTCATGTTATAAAATGATAGTCAATTAAAATTATAGTATTTTTTGTTGCTAGGCTTTTTAATAAATACTGTTGTGTAGGTATACACATTGAAATGAAAGATTTTTTATAAATCTTACTAATTTTTAAGAAAGCAAAAAAAAATCTTTTGGCACAACGTATAATATATGTGCTTATAGGATAAGAATTTCAGTTCTTGAGTTTTTAAATGAGTATTATTTTACGTTATAGTATGAATTGGATTTCATATCACTTTGAAGGAAATGAATATAGATTCTTATCTATTAGTGTTTTGTTGTGTAGTGTTTCTTGATTCTTTTAAACAGAACCTTTTATGACATTTGTCATATTTCCTAGTGACAGAAGCATCTAGCTCTGCTAACTTCAAAAGTCTATAATTGAAGTATGAAATGGAGGAAGAAAAAATGAAACATAAAGTAATTGTCGCGATGAGTTTAGTAGCAGCAGGAGTCATGACTTATCTCATGTTCTCAGGATTGGATGAAGATTTCTATCATTTTCCTTGGGAGCTATTTGCAGGATTTGGAATGATGTCTTGGCTTATCCGAGAAGGTTTGAAATTAGTCTCAGATGTGAAAAAGGAGTTTGAAAAATGAAAAAAGCGTTTCTCTATCTTTTTATTGGACTATCACTAGTGGTATGGTTGGTAGAAATGTTTACAGGTTGGTTTGATCAAGCCTTCCTTCACCAATTCATCCGTGGTGCCTGGGGATTGGGATTTATGATTTTTATCGCCTTTCCTATGGGAAAGGAGTGGTTGAAAGGAGAATATCATGAACATGATTAAGGTAGAAAGCTAAATAAAAACATCAAGGGCAAGGCTATTTTGAAGGATATTTCCTTTGAGATAGCTGAAGGTGAATGCGTCGCCTTGATTGGGCCAAATGGTGCTGGTAAGACGACACTCTTGGATTGTTTGCTTGGAGATAAACTGGTCACCAGTGGACAAATATCTATCCAAGGATTTCCAGTGACGAGCTCTAAGTTAGACTATACGAGATCCTATCTTCCTCAAGAAAATGTCATCGTTCAGAAATTAAAGGTCAAAGAGTTGATTGCTTTCTTTCAAAGCATTTACCCAAATCCTTTGAGCAATCAGGAAATCGATCAACTATTGCAGTTTGACAAGCAACAAAAAGAACAATTTGCAGAAAAATTGTCAGGTGGGCAAAAGCGTCTTTTCTCTTTTGTTTTGACCTTGATTGGCCGACCAAAACTTGTCTTTTTAGATGAGCCAACTGCGGCCATGGATACCTCAACACGCCAACGTTTTTGGGAAATTGTTCAGGATCTAAAAGCGCAGGGAGTTACCATTCTCTATTCGTCCCATTACATCGAAGAGGTAGAGCATACAGCGGACCGAATCTTGGTCTTGAATAAGGGAGACTTGATTCGCGATACAACACCTCTAGCCATGCGCAGTGAGGAGATTGAAAAGCACTTTATCCTTCCTCTAGCATATAAGGAAGTTGTCGAACAGTCAAACTTGGTTGAAAACTGGTCACAAAAACAGGATGCTCTACAAGTAGTCACACGCGAAGCAGATGCTTTATGGGAACTATTAGTCCGAGCAGGATGTAGGATTCAAGAAATTGAAGTCAATAATCGTAGCTTGCTGGATACAATCTTTGAAGAAACACAAAAGGGAGATGACTAAGATGAAACGATGGATCGCACTAAACAAGATAGAATTTCTATTGACCAAACGACAATTAGTCTATTATCTATTATCCGTAGGGATGCCGACAGCCTTCTATTTATTCTTTTCAGGCATGTACCAGGACACACCAGGTGGACCGGCTAATTTTATGCGCGACTACCTCATCTCCATGACGGCTTTTTCCATGATGTCGACAGCTATGTTTTCATTCCCAGCTGTTTTACATACCGATAAAATCAACAACTGGCAGAAAACATTGCGCCATACCCCTGTAAATATGGTAGAATATTATCTATCAAAGATAACAAGTATGATGGTTGATTATTTGGTCTCAATTTTGGTTGTTTTCTCAGTTGGGCACTTGGTCAGAGGTGTGGATATGTCTTTAGGAAGCTGGATTGGGGCTGCGTTCTTGCTGATAGTAGGAAGTGTAGCTTTTGTAGCGCTTGGCTTGACCTTGACACTCTTGTCTTCTAGTCAGCTGATGTCTGTCGTGGGCAATCTTCTCTATCTAGGATTGGCTGTTTTAGGCGGACTCTGGATGCCCGTCTCTTTATTTCCAGACTGGATGCAAGCAATCGGGAAGTGCCTACCAACTTATCAGTTGATGGAGTTGCTCAAGACCTTCTTAAACGAGGGTAGCATCAATCTATCAGCCACAGTTTATCTACTTGTTTTTTCAGCAGTTTTGTTTGGTTTGACCATTTACCTTCAAGGTCATAAGGAGAATGCTTAATGCTTAAAAGACTGAAAAGCATACACTATATGTTTTGGGCCAGTTTAATTTTTATGATTTTCCCCATCCTACCTGTAGTGACTGGGTGGCTTTCTGCCTGGCATTTATTGATTGATATTCTATTTGTAGTGGCATATTTGGGTGTTTTAACAACTAAGAGCCAGCGCCTATCTTGGCTATATTGGGGCCTCATGCTGACTTATGTAGTTGGGAATACTACCTTTGTTGCTGTTAATTATATCTGGTTCTTCTTTTTCCTATCCAATCTCTTAAGTTATCATTTCAGCGTAGGTGGTTTAAAGTCTTTACATGTCTGGACTTTTCTTCTTGCTCAAGTCCTTGTTGTGGGCCAACTGTTGATTATTCAGAGAATCGAAGTTGAGTATCTATTCTATCTACTTGTAATTCTTGCTTTTGTCGATTTAATGACTTTGGCTTGGTTCGGATTCGGATTGTGGAGGATTTGAAAGAAGCGCAGGCTAAGCAAAATGCCCAGATAAATCTATTGCTTGCTGAAAATGAACGCAGTCGTATCGGTCAAGATTTGCATGATAGTCTGGGGCATACCTTTGCTATGCTTAGTGTTAAAACTGATTTAGCCTTGCAGTTATTTCAAATACAGGCTTATCCACAGGTGGAAAAGGAATTAAGAGAAATACAACAAATTAGCAAAGAATCAATGCGTGAAGTGCGAACCATTGTGGAAAATCTTAAGTCTAGAACTTTGACATCCGAACTAGAGACTGTGAAAAAGATGTTAGAAATTGCTGGAATTGAGGTGGAAATAGCTAATCAACTAGATACAGCTAGCTTAACTCAGGAATTGGAATCAACGGCTTCCATGATTTTGCTTGAATTAGTGACCAATATCATCAAACATGCTAAAGCGTCTAAAGTCTACTTGAAATTAGAACGGACAGAGAAAGAACTCATTCTAACAGTGAGAGATGATGGATGTGGCTTTACTTCTATAAAGGGGGATGACCTCCATACAGTTCGAGATCGTGTTCTTCCATTTTCGGGAGAAGTAAAGGTAATTAGTCAGAAACAACCGACAGAAGTTCAGGTTCGACTACCTTATAAGGAGAGAAAGTAGATGAAAGTGTTAGTCGCAGAAGATCAAAGTATGTTGCGAGATGCTATGTGTCAATTGCTCGCGCTTCAACCGGATGTGGAGTCTGTCCTTCAGGCCAAGAATGGGCAAGAAGCAATCCAACTATTAGAAAGGGAGTCTGTAGATATCGCCATCCTTGACGTAGAAATGCCTGTTAAGACAGGTCTTGAAGTCTTGGAGTGGATACGAGCAGAAAATCTAGAAACAAAGGTGGTTGTGGTGACGACCTTCAAGCGTCCTGGGTATTTTGAACGTGCGGTCAAGGCTGGAGTAGATGCTTATGTATTAAAAGAAAGAAACATTGCAGACCTCATGCAAACCTTGCACACTGTCCTCGAAGGGCGCAAGGAGTATTCGCCTGAATTGATGGAAGTGGTGATGACGCATCCCAATCCATTAACAGAACAAGAAATCGCAGTTTTAAATGGAATCGCTCAGGGCTTCTCTAACCAAGAAATTGCAGATAAACTTTATCTATCCAACGGAACAGTCCGAAACTATGTCACCAATATTCTTTCAAAACTTGATGCAGGCAATCGAACAGAGGCAGCTAATATCGCGAAAGAATCTGGTTGGTTGTGATGATATAATATTTTTTTGAACATTATATGCTAAAATTGATGGGATTGAATGGAACAATACTAACTTTAGGAGAGGGGGGATTCCTCCTTTTTATTTTTTGGGGGAGCACTACAAAAGAGCTAAAATTAAGAATAAAAAAGAAAAATATCTTGACAACCAAGGGAAAAATTTGTTACAATAATAGACGGTACTTTTTACTTTTGGTCTCTCAAGAGTGTACAGGGACGTGCTGACAAATGTTGCAAAAGTACACACAGATGATAGCTGTCACCAAGTGTATCATCACCAAAAAAAAAAAAACACAGGAGAATGTAGATGCCTACAATTAACCAATTGGTTCGCAAACCGCGTAAATCAAAAGTAGAAAAATCTAAATCACCAGCTTTGAACGTTGGTTACAACAGTCATAAAAAAGTTCAAACAAACGTTTCTTCACCACAAAAACGTGGTGTTGCAACTCGTGTTGGAACAATGACACCTAAAAAACCTAACTCAGCCCTTCGTAAATTCGCTCGTGTACGTTTGAGCAACCTTATCGAAGTTACTGCCTACATCCCAGGTATCGGACACAACTTGCAAGAACACAGCGTGGTTCTTCTTCGTGGTGGACGTGTAAAAGACCTTCCAGGGGTACGTTACCATATCGTCCGTGGTGCACTTGATACTGCAGGTGTTAACGATCGTAAACAAGGCCGTTCTAAATACGGTACTAAACGTCCAAAAAGCATAAGGAAAGGGGATAAAGAGAAATGAGTCGTAAAAATAGAGCTCCAAAACGTGACGTATTGCCAGATCCGCTTTACAATTCACAACTAGTTACTCGTCTTATCAACCGCGTTATGCTTGATGGTAAACGTGGTACAGCTGCTTCAATCGTTTACGGAGCCTTTGAGCAAATCAAAGAAGCTACTGGTAACGATGCACTTGAAGTATTTGAAACAGCTATGGAAAACATCATGCCTGTACTTGAAGTACGTGCACGTCGTGTTGGTGGTTCTAACTACCAAGTCCCAGTTGAAGTTCGTCCAGAACGTCGTACAACACTTGGACTTCGTTGGTTGGTAACAATCGCTCGTCTTCGTGGTGAACACACAATGCAAGACCGTCTTGCAAAAGAAATCTTGGATGCTGCTAACAACACTGGTGCAGCTGTTAAGAAACGTGAAGACACTCACCGTATGGCTGAAGCTAACCGTGCATTCGCACACTTCCGTTGGTAATATAGGATGCGAAAGCGTTAAGAAAGTCCCAGAGAAAATAGGGAATCAAAGCAGGTTGCGATTGCAACCAATGAGATTCATCTTTTTCTCCAGACTTTTAGCTTGAGCTCAACTCAACTAACTTGGACTTTTAGCCCGAGTTCGATTCAATTTGTAAATCTGCAAGTTGAAACCAACAATAGCATGAAAACATTGAGAACGGGTAGGTCCTGCCTATCCGTTTTTATTAAAATCGTGTTATAATAGAATAGAAATCAAAAATAAATAGGAGAAACAAACCTCATGGCACGCGAATTTTCACTTGAAAAAACTCGTAATATCGGTATCATGGCTCACGTCGATGCTGGTAAAACAACAACTACTGAGCGTATTCTTTACTACACTGGTAAAATCCACAAAATCGGTGAAACTCACGAAGGTGCGTCACAAATGGACTGGATGGAGCAAGAGCAAGAACGTGGTATCACTATCACATCTGCTGCGACAACAGCTCAATGGAACAACCACCGCGTAAACATCATCGACACACCAGGACACGTGGACTTCACTATCGAAGTACAACGTTCTCTTCGTGTATTGGATGGTGCGGTTACAGTTCTTGACTCACAATCAGGTGTTGAGCCTCAAACTGAAACAGTTTGGCGTCAAGCAACTGAGTACGGAGTTCCACGTATCGTATTTGCCAACAAAATGGATAAAATCGGTGCTGACTTCCTTTACTCTGTAAGCACACTTCACGATCGTCTTCAAGCAAATGCACACCCAATCCAATTGCCAATCGGTTCTGAAGATGACTTCCGTGGTATCATCGACTTGATCAAGATGAAAGCTGAAATCTATACTAACGACCTTGGTACAGATATCCTTGAAGAAGATATTCCAGCTGAATACCTTGACCAAGCTCAAGAATACCGTGAAAAAAATTGGTTGAAGCAGTTGCTGAAAACTGATGAAGACTTGATGATGAAATACCTCGAAGGTGAAGAAATCACTAACGAAGAATTGAAAGCTGCGTATCCGTAAAGCGACTATCAACGTTGAATTCTTCCCAGTATTGTGTGGTTCTGCCTTCAAGAACAAAGGTGTTCAATTGATGCTTGATGCGGTTATCGACTACCTTCCAAGCCCACTTGATATCCCAGCGATCAAAGGTATCAACCCAGATACAGACGAAGAAGAAACTCGTCCAGCATCTGACGAAGAGCCATTTGCAGCTCTTGCCTTCAAGATCATGACAGACCCATTCGTAGGTCGTTTGACATTTTTCCGTGTGTACTCAGGTGTGCTTCAATCAGGTTCATACGTATTGAACACTTCTAAAGGGAAACGTGAACGTATCGGACGTATCCTTCAAATGCACGCTAACAGCCGTCAAGAAATCGACACTGTTTACTCAGGTGATATCGCTGCTGCCGTTGGTTTGAAAGATACTACTACTGGTGACTCATTGACAGATGAAAAAGCTAAAATCATCCTTGAGTCAATCAACGTTCCAGAACCAGTTATCCAATTGATGGTTGAGCCAAAATCTAAAGCTGACCAAGATAAGATGGGTATTGCCCTTCAAAAATTGGCTGAAGAAGATCCAACATTCCGCGTTGAAACAAACGTTGAAACTGGTGAAACAGTTATCTCTGGTATGGGTGAACTTCACCTTGACGTCCTTGTTGACCGTATGCGTCGTGAGTTCAAAGTTGAAGCGAACGTAGGTGCTCCTCAAGTATCTTACCGTGAAACATTCCGCGCTTCTACTCAAGCACGTGGATTCTTCAAACGTCAGTCTGGTGGTAAAGGTCAATTCGGTGATGTATGGATTGAGTTTAGTCCAAACGAAGAAGGTAAAGGATTTGAATTCGAAAATGCAATCGTCGGTGGGGTGGTTCCTCGTGAATTTATCCCAGCGGTTGAAAAAGGTTTGGTAGAATCTATGGCTAACGGTGTTCTTGCAGGTTACCCAATGGTTGACGTTAAAGCTAAGCTTTACGATGGTTCATACCACGATGTCGACTCATCTGAAACTGCCTTCAAGATTGCGGCTTCACTTGCTCTTAAAGAAGCTGCTAAATCAGCACAACCAGCTATTCTTGAACCAATGATGCTTGTAACAATCACTGTTCCAGAAGAAAACCTTGGTGATGTTATGGGTCACGTAACTGCTCGTCGTGGACGTGTTGATGGTATGGAAGCGCACGGTAACAGCCAAATCGTTCGTGCTTACGTTCCACTTGCTGAAATGTTCGGTTACGCAACAGTTCTTCGTTCTGCATCTCAAGGACGTGGTACATTCATGATGGTATTTGACCACTACGAAGATGTACCTAAGTCAGTACAAGAAGAAATCATTAAGAAAAACAAAGGTGAAGACTAATCTGTCCTCACTCTAGAAGGAAGTCACTTGGTGGCTTCCTTTTGTCTTTAGAAAATGCCTCTAAATATGGTAAAATAGTAGGAGAATAATGTGAGGAAAATGAATGTCAAACAGTTTTGAAATTTTGATGAATCAACTGGGGATGCCTGCTGAAATGAGACAGGCCCCTGCTTTATCACAGGCTGATATTGAGCGAGTTGTGGTTCATAAAATTAGTAAGGTATGGGAGTTTCATTTCGTATTTTCTAATATATTACCGATTGAAATCTTTTTAGAATTAAAGAAAGGTTTGAGTGAGGAATTTTCTAAGACAGGCAATAAAGCTGTTTTCGAAATTAAGGCTCTGTCTCAAGAATTTTCAAATCAACTTTTACAAGCCTATTATAGAGAGGCTTTTTCTGAGGGGCCATGTGCTAGTCAAGGCTTTAAGTCCCTTTATCAAAATCTGCAAGTTCGTGCTGAAGGGAACCAACTCTTTATTGAAGGCTCAGAGGCTATTGATAAGGAACATTTTAAGAAGAATCATCTTCCTAATTTAGCTAAACAACTTGAAAAGTTTGGTTTTCCAACTTTTAACTGTCAGGTCGAGAAGAATGATGTTCTGACTCAAGAGCAGGAAGAGGCCTTTCATGCTGAAAATGAGCAGATTGTTCAAGCTGCCAATGAGGAAGCGACTCCGTGCTATGGAACAACTAGAACAGATGGCACCTCCTCCAGCGGAAGAGAAAGCCAACCTTTGATTTTCAGGCCAAAAAGGCTGCTGCTAAACCCAAGCTGGATAAGGCGGAGATTACTCCTATGATCGAAGTGACGACGGAGGAAAATCGTCTGGTCTTTGAAGGGGTTGTTTTTGATGTGGAGCAAAAAGTGACCAGAACAGGGCGTGTTTGATCAACTTTAAAATGACAGACTACACTTCCAGTTTTTCTATGCAAAAGTGGGTTAAGAACGAGGAAGAGGCTCAGAAATTTGATCTAATTAAGAAAAATTCTTGGCTCCGAGTGCGTGGGAATGTGGAGATGAATAACTTCACACGCGATTTGACCATGAATGTGCAGGATGTGCAAGAAGTTGTTCACTATGAGCGGAAGGATTTGATGCCAGAAGGTGAGCGTCGGGTTGAGTTTCACGCTCATACTAACATGTCGACTATGGATGCTCTACCCGAGGTAGAAGAGATCGTTGCGACAGCTGCTAAGTGGGGACACAAGGCGGTTGCCATAACGGACCATGGGAATGTCCAGTCTTTCCCACATGGCTATAAGGCGGCTAAGAAAGCGGGAATTCAGCTAATCTATGGAATGGAAGCCAATATCGTGGAGGATCGTGTCCCTATCGTCTATAACGAAGTGGAGATGGACTTGTCGGAAGCGACCTACGTGGTCTTTGACGTGGAAACGACGGGTCTATCAGCCATCTATAATGACTTGATTCAGGTTGCGGCCTCTAAGATGTACAAGGGGAATGTTATTGCCGAATTTGATGAATTTATCAATCCTGGGCATCCCTTGTCAGCCTTTACTACTGAGTTAACTGGAATTACAGATGATCATGTCAAAAATGCCAAACCACTGGAACAAGTTCTGCAAGAATTTCAAGAGTTTTGCAAGGATACAGTTTTAGTTGCCCACAATGCCACCTTTGACGTTGGCTTTATGAATGCCAATTATGAGCGTCATGGTCTTCCAAGGATTAGCCAACCAGTTATTGATACGCTGGAGTTTGCTAGAAATCTCTATCCTGAGTATAAACGCCATGGTTTGGGGCCTTTAACCAAGCGTTTTGGTGTGGCTCTGGAACACCATCACATGGCAAATTACGATGCGGAAGCGACTGGTCGCCTGCTTTTCATCTTTATCAAAGAGGTGGCAGAAAAACATGGTGTGACCGATTTGGCTAGACTCAATATTGATTTGATTAGTCCAGATTCTTATAAAAAAGCTCGAATCAAGCATGCGACTATTTATGTCAAGAATCAGGTAGGTTTAAAAAATATCTTTAAGCTAGTTTCTTTGTCCAATACTAAGTACTTTGAAGGAGTGCCACGAATTCCGAGAACAGTTCTAGATGCCCATCGGGAAGGGTTGATTTTAGGTTCAGCTTGCTCAGAGGGTGAAGTTTTCGATGCAGTTGTTTCTCAAGGTGTGGATACGGCGGTTGAGGTGGCCAAGTATTATGACTTTATCGAGGTCATGCCACCAGCTATCTATGCACCATTGATTGCCAAGGAGCAGGTCAAGGATATGGAGGAGCTCCAGACCATTATCAAGAGTTTAATAGAGGTCGGCGACCGTCTTGGCAAGCCCGTTTTGGCTACGGGAAATGTCCACTATATTGAACCAGAAGAAGAGATTTACCGCGAAATTATCGTCCGTAGTTTGGGCCAAGGGGCGATAATTAACCGTACCATTGGTCACGGTGAGCATGCCCAACCAGCTCCTCTTCCCAAGGCTCATTTTAGAACGACTAATGAGATGTTGGATGAATTTGCCTTCTTGGGAGAGGAATTAGCTCGGAAATTGGTTATTGAAAACACCAATGCCTTGGCAGAAATCTTTTGAACCCTGTTGAGGTTGTTAAGGGTGACTTGTACACGCCTTTCATCGATAAGGCTGAAGAAACGGTCGCTGAGTTAACCTACAAGAAAGCTTTGAGATTTATGGAAATCCGCTGCCAGATATTGTTGATTTGCGGATTGAAAAAGAATTGACTTCCATTCTGGGGAATGGATTTGCTGTGATTTATCTGGCTTCGCAGATGCTGGTACAACGTTCTAATGAACGGGGCTATTTGGTGGGTTCTCGTGGGTCTGTCGGATCTAGTTTCGTTGCGACCATGATTGGGATTACAGAGGTCAATCCTCTCTCTCCTCACTATGTCTGTGGTCAGTGTCAATACAGCGAGTTTATCACAGATGGTTCTTACGGTTCAGGATTTGATATGCCCAATAAGAACTGTCCAAAATGTGGTTACAAACTCAGCAAAAACGGACAGGATATTCCTTTCGAGACCTTCCTTGGTTTTGATGGAGACAAGGTTCCCGATATTGACTTGAACTTCTCGGGAGAAGATCAGCCTAGCGCTCACTTGGATGTACGTGATATTTTTGGTGAGGAATATGCCTTCCGTGCGGGAACAGTTGGTACGGTGGCTGCTAAGACTGCCTATGGATTTGTAAAGGGATACGAGCGAGACTATGGCAAGTTTTATCGTGATGCAGAGGTAGAACGCCTCGCTCAAGGTGCTGCTGGTGTCAAACGAACGACAGGACAACACCCGGGGGGAATCGTTGTTATTCCGAACTACATGGATGTCTATGATTTCACACCTGTCCAGTATCCAGCAGATGATGTCACGGCTGAATGGCAGACCACTCACTTTAACTTCCATGATATTGATGAGAACGTCCTCAAACTCGATGTACTGGGACATGATGATCCGACTATGATTCGAAAACTGCAGGACTTGTCTAGTATTGACCCCAATGAAATCCCTATGGATGACGAAGGTGTGATGGCCCTCTTTTCTGGGACGGATGTGTTAGGGGTAACACCTGAGCAAATTGGAACGCCAACGGGCATGCTGGGGATTCCTGAGTTTGGAACCAATTTTGTCCGAGGCATGGTAGATGAGACCCATCCGACGACTTTTGCAGAATTGCTTCAGTTGTCAGGGTTGTCTCACGGTACCGACGTTTGGCTTGGCAATGCCCAAGATTTGATTAAGCAAGGAATTGCGGACCTGTCGACCGTTATTGGTTGTCGGGACGACATCATGGTTTACCTCATGCATGCGGGTCTGGAACCTAAGATGGCCTTTACCATCATGGAACGGGTACGTAAGGGATTGTGGTTGAAGATTTCCGAAGAGGAACGAAATGGCTATATCGAAGCTATGAAGGCTAATAAGGTGCCAGAGTGGTATATCGAGTCCTGTGGGAAAATTAAGTACATGTTCCCTAAAGCCCATGCGGCAGCCTACGTTATGATGGCCTTGCGTGTGGCCTACTTCAAGGTTCACCATCCCATTTATTATTACTGTGCTTACTTCTCAATCCGTGCCAAGGCTTTTGATATCAAGACCATGGGTGCGGGCTTGGATGCCATCAAACGCAGAATGGAAGAAATCTCTGAAAAACGGAAGAACAATGAAGCCTCTAATGTGGAAATCGATCTTTATACAACTCTTGAGATTGTCAATGAGATGTGGGAACGAGGTTTCAAGTTTGGAAAGCTCGATCTCTACCGTAGTCAGGCGACAGAGTTCCTTATCGATGGGGATACCCTCATCCCACCATTTGTAGCAATGGATGGTTTGGGAGAGAACGTTGCCAAGCAGTTAGTGCGAGCGCGTGAAGAAGGAGAATTCCCTCTCTAAAACAGAGTTGCGCAAGCGTGGTGGACTCTCATCAACCTTGGTTGAAAAGATGGATGAAATGGGGATTCTGGGCAATATGCCAGAGGATAACCAGTTGAGTTTGTTTGATGAGTTGTTTTAAGTGCTAGTAATGGAGGATATTTCATGAAACTAAGAATTTTTGCGGAAGATAAGCCGGCTGAGAAGGTATTTGAATATCAATTAGAACTTGCTGATCAGACGATTCTTGTATCGACAGCACTCTTGTCTAGTGCTATTGCTTTAGCAGGATTATTCTCTGCTTTGAAAGAAAAATAAACAAATAGAAAAGGAAGAATAGAATGGTTTTACCAAATTTTAAAGAAAATCTAGAAAAATACGCGAAATTGTTGGTTGCGAACGGAATTAACGTGCAGCCTGGTCACACTTTGGCGCTTTCTATCGATGTGGAGCAACGTGAGTTAGCGCATTTGATTGTCAAAGAAGCCTATGCTTTGGGTGCACATGAGGTGATCGTTCAGTGGACAGATGATGTCATTAACCGTGAGAAATTCCTCCATGCTCCGATGGAGCGTCTGGACAATGTACCAGAATACAAGATTGCTGAGATGAACTATCTCTTGGAAAATAAGGCTAGCCGTCTTGGAGTTCGTTCATCTGATCCAGGTGCCTTGAACGGAGTGGATGCTGATAAGCTTTCAGCTTCTGCTAAAGCTATGGGACTTGCCATGAAGCCAATGCGTATTGCAACTCAATCCAACAAGGTTAGCTGGACTGTAGCAGCCGCTGCTGGACTTGAGTGGGCTAAGAAAGTCTTTCCGAATGCTACGAGCGATGAAGAAGCAGTCGATCTCCTTTGGGACCAAATTTTCAAAACTTGCCGTGTCTACGAAGCAGATCCTGTTAAGGCTTGGGAAGAGCATGCAGCTATCCTTAAGAGTAAAGCTGATATGCTCAATAAAGAGCAATTTTCAGCCCTTCACTACACAGCGCCAGGGACAGATTTGACCCTTGGATTGCCGAAGAACCACGTTTGGGAATCAGCAGGTGCTATCAATGCACAGGGTGAAGGATTCTTGCCAAATATGCCGACAGAGGAAGTCTTCACAGCGCCTGATTTCCGTCGCGCAGATGGTTATGTAACCTCTACAAAACCGCTTAGTTATAATGGAAACATCATAGAGGGAATTAAGGTGACCTTCAAGGATGGACAAATCGTAGATATCACTGCTGAGAAGGGCGATCAAGTCATGAAAGACCTTGTCTTTGAAAATACGGGTGCGCGTGCCTTAGGTGAATGTGCCTTGGTGCCAGATCCAAGCCCAATTTCTCAGTCAGGCATTACCTTCTTCAACACCCTTTTCGATGAGAATGCTTCAAACCACTTGGCTATCGGTGCAGCCTATGCGACTAGTGTCGTTGGTGGGGCAGAGATGAGTGAAGAAGAGCTTGAAGCTGCAGGGCTTAACTGTTCAGATGTTCACGTAGACTTTATGATTGGGTCTAGTCAAATGGATATCGATGGTATCCGTGAGGATGGGACACGTGTACCACTCTTCCGTAACGGAGATTGGGCAAATTAAGGAGATAATATGTTAGGAAGTATGTTCGTTGGTCTCCTAGTGGGATTTTTAGCAGGCACTTTGACCAATCGTGGAGAGCGAATGGGATGTTTTGGAAAAATGTTTCTGGGATGGATTGGTGCTTTTATAGGCCACTTGCTTTTTGGGACTTGGGGACCGATAATAGCAGGAACTGCCATTATTCCGGCAGTACTAGGTTCCATGATTGTCTTAGCGATTTTCTGGAGACGAGGAAGTTAATTTCTTAAATCTGATACTCAATGAAAATCAAAGAGCAAACTAGGAAACTAGCCGCAGGTTGCTCAAAGCACTGTTTTGAGGTTGTAGATAGAACTGACGAAGTCAGTAACATATATACGTCAAGGCGACGTTGACGCGGTTTGAAGAGATTTTTGAAGAGTATGAAACGAAAAGGAGGTTGGCCATTGTACCAGCCTCCTTTTGATATGATATAATAGTTCTATGAGATTAGATAAATTTTTAGTTGCCTGCGCTGTAGGGAGTCGGACAGAGGTCAAAAACTTGCTCAAGGCTGGGCGCGTGACGGTAAATGGTAAAAAAGAAAAATCAGCTAAATTGCAGATTGATGAAGAAAGAGATGAGATTCGCTTTGATGGGCAAGTGTTGGAGTATGAAGAGTTTGTCTACTACATGATGAACAAGCCCCAAGGTGTTATTTCAGCGACTGAGGATCCCAAGCACAGAACCGTTCTGGACTTGTTGGATGACTTGGCTCGGAGCAAGGAAGTTTTCCCAGTAGGGCGCTTGGATATTGACACGCATGGTCTTTTGCTCTTGACCAATGACGGCAAGCTGGCCCATGCTCTTCTTTCACCCAAGCGTCATGTGGATAAGACGTATCTGGCTCAGGTCAAGGGAATGATGACCCAAGAAGATGTGGAGACATTTGCCAAGGGAATTCCTCTTAAAGACTTTACTTGTCAGCCTGCTAGACTGGAGCTTGTGTCCATAGATCCAGAAAAGAATCAAAGCCAAATCCGTGTGACCATTGCAGAAGGGAAGTTTCATCAGGTCAAGCGTATGGTGGCCTACTGTGGCAAGGAAGTAGTGGACTTGCAACGTTTGACTATGGGAACTCTAGTATTGGATGAGAGCTTGCAGCGAGGGGAATGGCGCCGCTTGACCAAGGAAGAGTTAGAGGAGCTCCTTGCTAGTATTGATTAATTTGGTTTATGTTTGGAAAGGTGAGGCAGAATGTTCTTGCCTTTTATGTTTTTCAGTTGCTTCCTTTGTGGAAAGAGTTATAATAGACTGTAGAATAAAAGGAGGAATCTATGAACGCGATTCAAGAATCATTTACTGATAAACTATTTGCCAACTATGAAGCAAATGTAAAATACCAAGCGATTGAAAATGCTGCTAGCCACAACGGAATTTTTGCAGCTCTAGAACGTCGTCAGAGCCATGTAGACAATACACCCTGTTTTCTCATTGGATTTGACCAAGGACAAGGTTACTAACCAGAAAGCATCTGGACGTTGCTGGATGTTTGCGGCTCTCAACACCTTTCCGCCACAAACTCATCTCACAATACAAATTGGAAAACTTTGAGTTGTCACAAGCCCACACTTTCTTCTGGGACAAGTATGAGAAATCAAACTGGTTCTTGGAGCAAGTCATTGCGACTGCAGACCAAGACTTGACGAGCCGTAAGGTTAAATTCCTACTCCAAACATCCACAACAAGATGGTGGTCAATGGGATATGGTCGTTTCTCTTTTGAGAAAATACGGTGTCGTGCCCAAGTCAGTTTACCCTGAGTCTGTTTCATCTAGTAGCAGCCGTGAGCTAAATGCAATCCTTAACAAATTGCTTCGCCAAGATGCTCAAATCTTGCGTGACTTGCTTGCTTCTGGTGCAGACCAAGCGACTGTTCAAGCTAAGAAAGAAGACCTCTTGCAAGAAATCTTTAATTTCCTTGCTATGTCTTTGGGCCTTCCACCACGTAAATTTGACTTTGCTTATCGCGATAAAGATAACAACTACCAAAGCGAAAAAGGTATCACACCACAGGAATTTTATAAGAAATATGTTAATCTTCCACTAGAAGACTACGTTTCTGTTATCAATGCTCCAACTGCTGACAAACCTTATGGCCAATCTTACACAGTTGAGATGTTGGGAAATGTGGTTGGTAGCCGTGCAGTTCGTTACATCAACGTTCCGATGGAGCGCTTGAAAGAATTAGCGATTGCCCAAATGCAAGCAGGAGAGACTGTTTGGTTTGGTTCAGATGTCGGTCAGCTCAGCAACCGCAAAGCTGGAATTCTTGCGACAGATGTTTATGACTTTGAATCAAGCATGGATATTAAACTCACTCAAGACAAGGCTGGACGTTTGGAATATAGCGAAAGCTTGATGACCCATGCTATGGTCTTGACAGGTGTGGGATTTGGACGAAAATGGCAAATCAACCAAGTGGAAGATTGAAAACTCTTGGGGAGACAAAGTCGGTACAGATGGCTACTTCGTTGCCTCAGACGCTTGGATGGACGAATACACTTACCAAATCGTTGTCCGTAAAGAATTGCTGACAGAAGAAGAACAAGCTGCCTATGAAGCAGATCCAATCGTACTCGCACCATGGGATCCAATGGGAGCCTTGGCAGAATAATACTCTTCAAAAATCTCTTCAAACCACGTCAGCTTCCATCTGCAATCTCAAAACAGTGTTTTGAGCAACCTGCGGCTAGCTTTCTAGTTTGCTCTTTGATTTTCATTGAGTATAAAAGCATAGAAAAAGGAATCAGGTTTAGAACCTGGTTCCTTTTAAGTTGCTTGATTACATGATACCGAAGAAACGAGCTGCGATACCTACTGCAAAGAGTGCAAGGATGATTGAGATAGGTGATACTTTTTTCTTAAGCAACCACATGCAAAGGAAAGTAAGGAGAAGTCCCATCAATCCTGGAATCAATGAGTTCAACTGACCTTGAAGGGTTTGTGGTTGAATCTTATCTAGGCTCAATCCACCAAGTGCTTGACCAAGGATACCTTTCAATTCAGCACCTGATACAGGACCTTCTGGGAAGTTGATGTAGGCACCTTCAGCTAATTGTTTACCTGGAAGGTTAACAGTGAAGTTGATCGATACCCAACGTTGTACAAGAACGGCAAGAATAAACATACCAAGGATAGAAGCACCTTTAGTGATGTCTTTCAAGATACCACCAGACATGTCTTTAGTGATTTCAGATCCAGCTTTGTAACCAAATTCTTGTGTGTACCATAGGAAGGCCATACGGATCGCATTCCATCCGAAGAAGAAGAGAAGTGGACCAACCAAGTTACCAGATGCAGCAAGTGATGCACCAAGAGCTCCAAGGATAGGACGAACTGTAAACCAGAATACTGGGTCACCGATACCAGCAAGAGGTCCCATCATACCGATTTAACCCCTTGGATAGCAGCGTCGTCGATTTCAACACCGTTTGCACGTTCTTCTTCAAGTGCAAGAGTAACCCCCATGATTGGAGCAGCTACGTATGGGTGAGTGTTAAAGAACTCAAGGTGACGCTCAAGAGCAGCAGCTTGGTCTTCTTTAGTAGTGTACAATTTTTTGATAGCTGGGATTAATGAATAAGCCCAACCCAAGTTTTGCATACGCTCGTAGTTCCAAGAACCTTGAAGGAATTGTGAACGCCACCAAACTTTTTTACGATCTGATTTTGATAGTTGAAGTTTTTCAGTCATGATTGTTCCCCTTTCTAGTAGTCTTCTAGGATATCACCGATTGGGTCGTTAGAAGTTGCAGCTCCTCCGCCACCGTTACCACCTTGTTTTGAAAGGTTAAGGTAGATGAAGGCAAGGGCAACACCGACTACACCAAGGGCAATCAAAGTCAATTGAGAAATGGCAGCAAAAGCAAAACCGAGTGCGAAGAATGGCCATACTTCACGAGTTGCCATCATGTTGATAACCATAGCGTAACCAACGGCAACGACCATAGCACCACCGACAGCCATACCACCATTCAACCAGTCTGGCATCAATTTAAGAGCATCTTGAACAGCAGAAGCTGGGATAGCGATAAGGAAGGCTGCAGGGATAGCAATACGAAGACCTTGAAGAAGAAGTGCGATAAAGTGAGCACGTTCAACAGCTGCAATATTTCCTTCTTTAGCAGCAGCATCTGCAGTGTGAACCAAACCAACTGAGATTGTACGAACAATCATAGTCAAGAAAAGTCCAGCTACGGCAAGAGGGATAGCTGTTGCTGTTGCAACGGCAATACCTTCAGTAGTAAAGTTACCACCTTTGATCAAGATGATTGCTGCGGCAACAGATGCAAGAGCAGCGTCAGGAGCTACGGCAGCTCCGATGTTTGCCCAACCAAGGGCGATCATTTGAAGTGATCCACCAAGCATAACCCCTGCTTCGAGGTTACCAGTTGCAAGTCCGATAAGGGTACATGCGACGATTGGTTGATGGAATTGGAATTGGTCGAGGATACCTTCAAGACCTGCAAGGAAGGCAACAACTACAACCAAGACAGCAGAAATAATTGAAATATCTGACATGGTTTTATTCCTTTTCTATTTAATGATAATAAAGTGAAAAATTTTCTTAGAATTCTTCGATAGTTATTGATTTCTATTATTGAACGTTGGCTTTGTTAATCAAGTCAAACAAATCTTTTTTGGTGTCGTTTGGTACTTTACGTACGTCAAATTCAACACCGAGGTCACGCATTTTTTCAAATGTAGCAACGTCTTCTTTGTCCATAGACAAAACGTTGTTGACCATTGTTTTACCTGTTGAGTGAGCCATTGATCCTACGTTAAGGGTCTTGATTGGCACGCCACCTTCGATTGCACGAAGGGCATCTTGAGGTGTTTCAAACAAGATAAGGGCATGTGTTTCTCCAAAGCGTGGGTCTTTTGAAACCTCGATCAATTTTTGAATTGGAACCACATTGGCTCTGACATTACTTGGAGCCGCTTGTTTAATCAATTCTTTACGAAGATCGTCGTTGGCAACGTTATCTGAAGCAACGATGATACGGTCTGCTTTTGAATCTGGAGTCCAAGCAGTTGCAACCTGACCGTGAAGTAAACGAGTGTCTAGACGGGCAAGATTGATTTTCAGTTTACCGTCACCGATAACAGTTCCTTCTGGGATAGCAGCTTGGGCAACTGGAGCAGCTGCAGCACTTGCAGCACTTGCAACTTCTTCAACTGGATTTAACTCTTCTGGAAGAGCTTTGATGCCATCTTTGGCTTCTTTGATAATATTCGCAGCGACTTTTTCCACACCTGCTGTAGCGTCCATCAGGCGCTCTGTATAGGCTTGGATTAACATCGGTAAGTTAAGTCCTGTGATGATGGCAAACTTACGATCAGGATTTTCTCCCATCACGCGGCTAGCTTGGTTGAATGGAGAACCACTCCAAAGGTCAGCCAAAACTAGCACCTCATCTTCTGCGTCAAATGCAGCCACAGCGTTGTTAAATTTAGCATATAGGTCATCTGGACCTTCATTTGGCATAAAGGTTACAACTTGAACCTTTTCTTGTTCACCAAAAATCATAGATCCTGACTGATGAATACCTGCAGCGAATTCACCGTGGCTCGCAATAATGATTCCGATACTCATTATTGTCATTCCTCCTTATAAAATGTTGTGCCCATTGTTTAAGAAAACTTTAAGACTAAAATAGTATAAACCGTTTTCATAAAAAAATCAACTATTTGATATAGAATTTTTTTTAAAAACAAAATACACATATTTTGAAATATTGATATATAAATATTTTCGAGGAGAGAATATTTTTTATTTTAAAAATTTAATATAAAAAAGTTGGAAGAAGCTTCCAACTTTTAAAATAGGTTTTTATTAAATTAGTGGGTGAAGTCAAGTACCATACGTCCTTGGATTTGACCTTTTTCCATTTCGTCGAAAACGGCTACCGCATCTTCTACTGGACGTTTTTGAACAACTGGAACTACCAAACCTTCTGCTCCGAATTGGAAGGCTTCTTCCAAGTCTTTACGAGTTCCTACAAGAGAACCGATGACTTGGATTCCATCTAGAACTGTTTCACGATACTAAGTTCCATCATTTCAGAAGGAAGACCAACAGCAACGACGCGACCACCCGCACGAACTGAGTCAACAGCCTGATTGAAGGCAACTTTAGATACAGCAGTTACGACAGCTGAATGAGCTCCTCCATCAGTTTTTTCCCTGATGAGTCCTGGTACATCTTCAACTTCGAGGCCGTTAATCACGATGTCAGCACCTACTTCTTTTGCAAGGGCAAGTTTGTCGTTGTTGATATCAACTGCGATGACATGAGCATTGAATACTTTTTTAGCATATTGAACTGCGAGGTTACCAAGTCCACCAGCACCGTAAAGAACTACCCATTGACCTGGTTCAACTTTGGCTTCTTTAATAGCCTTATAGGTTGTTACACCAGCACATGTGATAGAAGAAGCTTGGGCTGGATCAAGTCCGTCAGGAACTTTGACAGCATAGTCTGCAGTTACGATACATTGTTCAGCCATACCACCATCTACTGAGTAGCCAGCATTTTTTACTGTACGGCAAAGGGTTTCACGACCAGTTGTACAGTATTCGCAAGTGCCACATCCTTCAAAGAACCAAGCAACGCTGACGCGGTCACCGACTTTAAGGCTTTTCACATCTGGAGCAATCTCTTTAACGATACCAACACCTTCGTGACCTAGGACACGTCCTGGTACCTGACCGAAGTCGCCATGGGCAACGTGGAGGTCAGTGTGGCAAACACCACAGTATTCAATTTCTACAAGTGCTTCCCCAGTTTCAAGTGGACGGAGTACTTTTTCCTCAATAGCAACACCAGTGCTTTCTGGATTTACAACAACAGCTTTCATAGCTATCCTCCTTGATATTGGCCGAGAACAGGGACAACGGGACTGGATTGATTTTGTGTCAACAGAGTCGAGTGTGACGAGCTCTCTTGTATTTATACGTGAAGTATATCACAAAAGAAAGCCCTTTCCAAGGTTTTGGAGGAAAAAAGTAGAATAATCGATTAACCGGTTGATGAGACTGTGAAAAGAGCACAAAGACCAGCTCGCAAGCTGGTCAGTATGGACTATAAGAATAAGTCTTGCAGGGTTTTGGCAACCCCATCTTGGTCATTGGTCAGGGCAATTTGCTCATCTGCATAGGGGAGTAGCTCTGGGTTGGCATTTTTCATGGCATAGCCTTTTCCAGCAAAAGCGAGCATTTCGGTATCATTGTGTTCATCTCCAAAGGCAATCAAATCCATTTTATCACGATTCATTACCTTGAGTAAGTAGTCCAAAGCAAAGGCCTTATTGACTCCTTTGGGTGTACACTCAAGGATATTGAGCGGACCTCCCCAGGTATTAATAGACAGTTGATGCTGGTAGAAGGCGTTCATTTCTTTTGCCAGGGCATACTTATCACTGGCTCTGGTCTGCAAGAGGATACAGTTAGGATCCTTGGTCACCAATTCAGGCTTGAATTGGTCTTCAGGCCGGAAAGCTTCTACGCCAAATAGTTTGGGATTGGCAATTTCTTCATTAGGATTTGTAATGTAGAATTTTTTACGATATTCTCCAGCTATAAAATCGGCTTGAATGTCCTCTGAACGTTGAACCATGTCTAAAAGATATTTTTTGTCTACAGTCAAACACTTTTCAAAGTCCCAAACTTGGTCTGGTAAATGAGTAAGGGAGCCGTTGAAATTAATCATAGGAGTGTCTAAGCCTAATTCATGGTAGAAATCTTTTGACATGCGGTAAGGGCGACCTGTCGTAATAATAACCTGATGGCCTTTTTCAGCAACTTTTTTAATGGTTTCTTTGGTAAAGTCAGAAATCTGACTGTCTGAGTTGAGCAGGGTTCCATCTAGATCAACTGCAATAATTTTTTTCGTCATATAAACCTTTCTAGTGTCTTTCCAGATAAGATGTTTACTATTATAACAAAAAGCAGGCAGAAAAGCAGATTCCAAACAAAAAAAGAAATTCCATCATTTTATTAAATAAATCAAACAAAGATATTGAAAAAGTGAATGATAAATGATATAATTCTATTATTGTTCGTAAAAATTAAAAGGAGATTGATAATGGACAAACTATTTAAACTAAAAGAGAACGGTACAGACGTTCGTACAGAGGTTCTCGCTGGTTTAACAACTTTCTTTGCAATGAGCTATATTCTCTTTGTAAACCCACAAATTCTTTCGCAAACAGGAATGCCTGCTCAGGGTATCTTCCTAGCAACGATTATTGGTTCTGTGGTAGGAACTCTTATGATGGCTTTTTATGCTAACTTACCATATGCCCAAGCACCAGGTATGGGACTGAATGCTTTCTTTACCTTTACAGTTGTCTTTGGACTTGGTTATTCTTGGCAAGAAGCTTTGGCTATGGTCTTCATTTGTGGTATTATTTCATTGATTATTACTTTGACAAATGTACGCAAAATGATCATTGAATCCATTCCTACTGCTCTTCGTTCAGCTATTTCAGCCGGTATCGGTGTCTTCCTTGCTTACGTAGGGATTAAGAATGCTGGCCTTTTGAAATTTACGATTGATCCAGGCAACTATACTGTTGTAGGAGAAGGGGCTGACAAAGCTCAAGCAACGATTGCAGCAAACTCTTCAGCGGTTCCAGGATTGGTTGACTTTAATAATCCAGCTGTTTTGGTGGCTCTTGCAGGACTTGCCATTACTATCTTCTTTGTCATCAAAGGGATTAGGGAGGGATTATCCTTTCTATCTTAACAACAACAGTTCTTGCAATTGCAGTAGGTTTAGTTAATATTTCTAGCATTGATTTTTCAAATAATCACTTGGGTGCTGCGGTAGAAGATTTGAAGAAAATTTTTGGTGCAGCTCTTGGTTCGGAAGGTTTGGGAGCTTTGATTTCAGATACAGCTCGCTTACCTGAGACTCTTATGGCTATTCTTGCCTTTTCATTAACAGATATTTTCGATACAATTGGTACTCTAATTGGTACTGGTGAAAAAGTTGGAATCATTGCTTCTAAAGGTGAAAACAATGAATCAGTTAAATTGGACAAAGCTCTTTATTCTGATTTAATTGCTACAACAATTGGTGCAGTAGCTGGTACTTCAAACGTAACGACTTATGTTGAGTCTGCTGCAGGTATCGGTGCAGGTGGACGTACTGGTTTGACAGCCTTGGTCGTGGCAATCTGTTTTGCAATCTCAAGCTTCTTTAGTCCACTTCTAGCGATTGTACCAACATCTGCTACAGCTCCAATCTTGATTATCGTTGGGATTATGATGTTGGCTAGCTTGAAAAATATTCATTGGGATGATATGTCTGAAGCGGTTCCTGCTTTCTTCACATCTATCTTTATGGGATTCAGCTACTCTATCACTCAAGGGATTGCAGTTGGTTTCTTGACTTACACTTTGACTAAGATTGTCAAAGGTCAAGCTAAAGATGTCCATGTCATGATTTGGATTTTGGATGCCTTGTTTATCCTTAACTATATCAGCATGGCCCTATAAAATAATTACCCAGGGGGGATTTCCCCCTTTTTTTAATACAAAGTCTAGGAGATGAATGATGGAAGAGAAAAGTATGTGGAAAGAATTGTTGAATCGTGCAGGCTGGATTTTGGTCTTTTTGCTGGCGACAATTTTATATCAGATTCCTTTAGCGGTTACTGCTATTTTAACTCAAAATGCAGTACCACTGTTACAGTCAGGACTGATAGTTGCTGGTATTTCAATTGTAGTGTTGGTACTATTTATTTTTGGAGCTCGTAAAACGCAGTTAGCAAGTTTTAATTTTTCTTTTTTTAGAGCTAAGGATTTGGCACGTTTGGGCTTGAGTTATTTAGTTATTATCTGTTCAAATATACTTGGTTCTATCTTGTTACAACTGTCAAATGAGACGACAACAGGTAACCAGTCTCAGATTAATGATATGGTTCAAAATAGTTCTTTGATTTCCAGTTTCTTCTTGCTAGCCTTACTTGCTCCGATTTGTGAGGAAATCTTGTGCCGTGGGATTATTCCTAAAAAGGTTTTCCGAGGTAAGGAGAGCTGGGGATTTGTAGTTGGTACGATTGTCTTTGCTTTATTGCATCAACCAAGTAATTTACCTTCTTTATTGATTTATGGAGGTATGTCGATCGTTCTGTCTTGGACGGCTTACAAGACCCAACGTTTGGAAATGTCTATCTTGCTTCACATGATTGTTAACGGAGTAGTCTTTTGCTTGTTTGCACTTGTGATTATTGTTAGTAGAACCTTTGGTGTGCCTATTTAAGGTTCTCTACTTTAAAAGTTAAGGGCAATATTTTAAAAATGGGAGAAATGGTTCTGCTAAATGGAAGCAATTTTTCTTGAGGGAGAAATTACCTTCTTCAACTGTGAAAAAGATGAATGCAATCGTATCCATCTTTTTCTTTTTATGGTAAAATAGAAAAATAATATGATGAAAAGCCTTGAGGGAGTGACCGATATGTCAAGTAAAGCCAATCATTCAAAGACAGCTATTTGCGGAATTATCAATGTAACCCCAGATTCCTTTTCGGACGGTGGTCAATTTTTTGCTCTTGAGCAGGCACTCCAGCAGGCTCGTAAATTGATAGCAGAAGGAGCCAGTATGCTAGATATCGGTGGAGAATCAACTCGGCCGGGAAGAAGTAGCTATGTTGAGATAGAAGAGGAAATCCAGCGTGTTGTTCCAGTGATTAAAGCGATTCGCAAGGAAAGTGATGTCCTCATTTCCATTGATACTTGGAAAAGTCAGGTGGCAGAGGCTGCTTTGGCTGCTGGTGCCAATCTAGTCAATGATATCACTGGTCTCATGGGTGATGAAAAATGGCCCATGTGGTTGCTAATGCTGGTGCGAAAGTAGTCATTATGTTTAATCCAGTCATGGCTCGACCTCAGCATCCTAGCTCACTCATCTTTCCTCATTTTGGTTTTGGTCAAGCTTTTACAGAGGAAGAGTTAGCTGACTTCGAAAAATTGCCAATCGAAGAGTTGATGGAGACTTTCTTTGAACGAGCACTAGCGAGAGCAAATCAAGCTGGGATTGCACAAGAAAATATCCTGTTGGATCCGGGAATCGGCTTTGGTCTGACTAAGAAAGAAAATCTGCTTCTTTTACGGGACTTGGATAAACTACATCAGAAGGGCTATCCAATCTTTCTTGGAGTGTCGCGCAAACGGTTTGTCATCAATATTCTTGAAGAAAGCGGTTTTGAAGTCAATCCTGAGACAGAACTTGGTTTCCGCAATCGGGACACAGCTTCGGCTCATGTAACTAGTATCGCTGCGAGACAGGGTGTAGAAGTGGTGCGCGTGCACGATGTAGCCAGTCACAAGATGGCGGTTGAAATTGCGTCAGCTATTCGATTGGCAGAAGATGCGGAAAATCTAGATTTAAAACAATATAAATAAGATGAAAGAATTTGAAAATAATCAGTGGATTGCTCACTATCGGACGGATCAACCGCATTTTGGCTTGGAACGAATGGTGGAACTATTAGCTTTGCGTGGCAATCCCCATCTCAAACTCAAGGTCATCCATATCGGAGGAACCAATGGCAAGGGTTCAACCATTGCTTTTTTGAAAAATATGTTGGAAAAGCTAGGGCTGAGAGTTGGTGTATTCAGCTCGCCCTATCTCATTCATTATACAGACCAGATTAGCATCAATGGGGAGTCTATCCCAGAAGCGAGACTCGAAACTCTCATGGCAGACTATCAGTCTTTGCTGGAAGGGGAATCGGCTACCAATTTGCAGGGTACAACCGAGTTTGAGATTATCACAGCCATAGCCTATGACTACTTTGCCTCAGAGCAAGTAGATGTGACCATCATGGAAGTGGGCATGGGTGGACTCTTGGATAGCACCAATGTCTGCCAGCCCATTTTGACAGGAATTACGACCATTGGATTGGATCATGTAGCCTTACTTGGGGACAGCTTGGAGGCCATAGCAGAGCAGAAGGCTGGTATTATCAAACAAGGTATTCCCTTGGTAACAGGTCGCATTGCTCCAGAAGCGCTAGCTGTGATTGACTCTATTGCGGCAACTAAAAAAATGCGCCGAGAATACGATATGATAGATATTATCAGGTCAGTCATCAAAAGAGTGTGGTGACAGGGGAAATTTTTTTGACTATGCAAGTGCTGTCAGACAAGGTCGTTTCCAGACTGGCCTGCTTGGTTTGCACCAGATAGAGAATGTAGGGATGGCCATAGCTTTACTTGATACTTTTTGTCAAGAAGATGGGCGAGAACTAGCGAGTAATGACTTGGTTTCTCAAGCCTTGGAAGAAACAAGGTGGCCGGGACGTTTTGGAAATCGTGTTTAGAGAGCCCTTGATGATTTTGGATGGGGCTCACAATCCCCATGCTATCAAGGCTTTAGTGGCAACCTTACAAGAACGCTTTGCGGATTATCATAAGGAAATCCTCTTTACTTGTATCAAAAACCAAGGCCTTGGAGGATATGTTGGACTTGCTGGGGATCATGCCGAATACCGAGCTTACCCTGACACATTTTGACGATAGTCGGGCGACTGATGAAAGCGTGCTGAAAGAGGCAGCTAAGTCTAGAAATCTCAGCTATCAAGATTGGCAGGATTTTCTAGAGCAAAAATTGACAGATAAAAAAGAAGAGAAAAAAACAGTTAGGATTGTCACAGGTTCCTTGTATTTCTTGAGCCAAGTGAGAGCCTATCTGATGGAGAGGAAGAACGAGAATGGATACACAAAAGATTGAAGCAGCTGTAAAAATGATTATTGAGGCTGTGGGAGAGGACGCTAACCGCGAGGGCTTGCAGGAAACACCTGCTCGTGTGGCTCGTATGTACCAAGAGATTTTTTCAGGTCTTGGTCAAACAGCGGAGGAACATTTGTCAAAATCCTTTGAGATTATTGACGATAATATGGTGGTAGAAAAGGATATCTTTTTCCATACCATGTGTGAACACCACTTTCTACCATTTTATGGTAGAGCGCATATTGCCTATATTCCAGATGGCCGTGTGGCAGGTTTGTCTAAGCTAGCCCGTACGGTTGAAGTTTATTCAAAAAAACCACAAATTCAAGAACGTTTGAATATCGAAGTGGCCGATGCCTTGATGGAGTATCTAGGTGCTAAAGGAGCCTTTGTTGTCATTGAGGCGGAACATATGTGTATGAGCATGCGTGGTGTCAGAAAACCAGGCACTGCAACCTTGACGACCGTAGCTCGTGGTCTATTTGAAACAGATAAGGACCTCCGCGATCAGGCTTATCGTTTAATGGGACTGTAAAAAAGAATCCGCTTTGGGCGGATTTTTCTAGAAAGGAATCATTATGGATCAACTGCAGATTAAGGATTTGGAAATTTTTGCCTATCATGGTCTTTTTCCTAGTGAGAAGGAATTGGGGCAAAAGTTTGTCGTTTCAGCCATCCTATCCTATGATATGACCAAGGCGGCTACAGACTTGGATTTAACAGCCTCTGTCCATTACGGAGAATTGTGTCAGCAGTGGACGACTTGGTTTCAGGAGAGCACTGAGGATTTGATTGAAACGGTAGCCTACAAACTGGTAGAACGTACCTTTGAGGCCCATCCTCTTGTCCAAGAAATGAAGTTGGAACTCAAAAAACCTTGGGCGCCAGTGCATTTGCCACTAGATACTTGCTCGGTAACCATTCATCGCCGTAAGCAGCGAGCCTTTATTGCCCTAGGAAGCAATGTGGGAGATAAGCAAGCCAATTTGGAACAAGCCATTGAGAAGCTGCGAGCTCGAGGTATCCATATTTTCAAAGAGTCTAGTGTCTTGACGACGGAGCCTTGGGGTGGTGTGGAGCAGGATAGCTTTGCTAATCAAGTGGTTGAGGTAGAAACCTGGTTGCCTGCCCCAGTTTTATTAGAGACCTTGTTAGACATTGAGTCAGAGATGGGAAGGGTGAGAGAAGTGCATTGGGGACCTCGATTGATTGATTTGGACTTGCTCTTTGTGGAGGACCAGGTCATTTATACAGACGACCTCATCTTGCCCCATCCTTACATAGCAGAACGCCTTTTTGTACTCGAGTCCTTACAGGAACTTGCGCCTCATTTTATCCATCCTACCTTAAAGCAACCAATCCGCAACTTGTATAATGCTTTGAAAAAATAGAAAAAACTCTAGTTTTCAGTCACTTGCAACTGAAGGCTAGAGTTTTTATACTCTTCGAAAATCTCTTCAAACCACGTCAGCTTCCATCTGCAACCTCAAAACAGTGTTTTGAGCAACCTGCGGCTAGCTTCCTAGTTTGCTCTTTGATTTTCATTGAGTATTAAAATAGGTCATTTTCTTCTGGGAGGAGGATAGTTTCTCTACCGTCCATATCTAAAACCAGTACTCTCGGGGGATAAAGAGGGTCGAAAGGATGGTCAAAGTCAAAATCAATAGCTGTAGGGAGGTGTTGACTTGAAAAATGGAAGGTAATTTTTCCTTGGTTATTAAGCAATTGAAACTCGAGTTCTTCTTCCAATTCAAAGACATTTTTTAAGAAGTGGTCAATAATATACCAAAAAGAGTCAATGACATCATCAGGTAAACTGGTAACAATGCCAAAACTAGCCGACCGCATATGGGTATTGGTAAAAGCCATATCTCTGCCTCCTTTCTTTTCCCTTATCATACAGCAAATAGGATTAAAAATCAAGAAAAGGTGATTTTTTCTTCATAAACATAGCTTTCTATGAAATTTTTTTCAAACAATCTTCAAAAAATACTTGAAAGTGTTTACAAATAGTGATAGAATGGAATAAGTAGAATCATGAAAACGAAATTTTCATACCGTCTCTTTTTTTGGAGTCTCGTGAGGTATGATATAGAAAGGAAATAGAATGAATACAGACGATACAGTAACGATTTATGATGTCGCCCGTGAAGCAGGAGTTTCAATGGCGACAGTTAGCCGTGTAGTCAATGGCAATAAAAATGTAAAAGAGAATACTCGAAAAAAAGTGCTTGAGGTGATTGACCGTTTGGATTACCGTCCAAATGCTGTGGCGCGTGGTCTTGCAAGTAAAAAGACAACCACTGTTGGTGTGGTGATCCCAAATATTACCAATGGCTATTTCTCAACGCTTGCTAAAGGGATTGATGATATCGCTGAAATGTACAAGTATAACATCGTCCTTGCCAATAGTGATGAGGATGATGATAAGGAAGTTTCAGTGATCAATACCCTGTTTTCTAAGCAAGTGGATGGTATCATCTTTATGGGGTACCACTTGACTGAAAAAATTCGTTCAGAGTTTTCTCGCTCTCGGACACCAGTTGTTCTTGCTGGGACAGTGGATGTAGAACATCAACTTCCAAGTGTCAATATTGACTACAAACAAGCTACGATTGATGCGGTGACCCACCTTGCTAAAGAAAATGAGCGCATTGCTTTTGTCAGCGGTCCATTAGTGGATGACATCAATGGTAAGGTTCGTTTGATTGGCTACAAGGAAGCCTTGAAAAAAGCAGGTATTTCTTATAGCGAAGGATTGGTATTTGAGTCTAAATATACTTATGAAGATGGCTATGCCTTGGCAGAACGCTTGATTTCATCAAATGCAACTGCAGCAGTTGTAACAGGTGATGAATTGGCAGCAGGTGTCTTGAACGGCCTTGCTGATAAGGGTGTATCAGTACCAGAAGAGTTTGAAATTATTACTAGTGATGATTCGCAAGTCTCACGCTTTACCCGTCCAAACTTGACAACTATTGCCCAACCTCTTTATGACCTTGGTGCCATTAGTATGCGTATGTTGACTAAGATTATGCACAAGGAAGAGTTGGAAGAACGTGAAGTTCTCTTACCTCATGGTTTGACAGAACGTCGTTCCACACGAAAACGTAAATAGAAAAAATCAGGGAATCGTGAAGATTTCCTGATTTTGCTTTCTAGAGAAGAGACTTACCCTTCCATATAGTCTTTCAAAGCCTGTCCTGTTAGTCCGGCATTGAGGGCAATGAGGAGTTTCAAACGGGCTTTTTGGGCGTTGAGTTCTTTAACAAAGAAGACACCAGATTTTTGCAACTGCACGCCCCCACCTTGGTAGGCATAAACAGGCTCAGCTATACCGTTAAAGCATCGTGAAACCAGGGCGACTGGGATTCCTTTCTGCAGAAGGCTTTCTAATTTGAGCTGTTTCTTTGGGAATATTACCAGCTCCGAAGGCTTGGATAATCAAACCGTCCAATTGTTCCAAATCAAGCATATCAATCAGCTCATCTGTCATACCAGCATAAGCAGAGATGATAGGGACTAAGCCTTGTATGTGATTAAGGTCAAAGCGAACACGAGGTTCAGCTGTTTTAAAGTAGAGGATTTCCTGTTTCATAATCAGACCAAGTGGACCGTGTGTTGGAGTCTGGAAGGTGCTGACGTTGGTTGTATGCGTTTTGGTAACATACTTGGCAGCGTGGATTTCATCGTTCATAACGACCAAAACTCCTTTGTCAGCAGCCTTGTCATCGCTAGCCACCCTTAAAGCACTCAGATAATTATAAACACCATCACTGCCGAGTTCATTTGAGCTGCGCATGGCCCCTGTTAGAACGATAGGCATATGGGGAACTTCCATGGTATCAAGGAAATAGGCTGTTTCCTCTAAAGTATCGGTCCCGTGTGTGATTACCACTCCATCGTAGTTAGCAGCTTCCTCTTTGATTTTTTGGTAGAGGGCCAGCATATGCTTGGGTTTGATATGGGGGCTTGGCAGGTTAAAAAAGTCCAAGGCGTGGACTTGGATTCCTTCAAGAGGGTTGGACACATGGTTCATGGGATTATCTGAACTTGTCACAACAGCGCCAGAAGCATCGGCCTGCATGGAAATAGTCCCACCCGTATGTAAAACAAGGATTTTCTTAGGCATGATTTACTCACTCTTTCTGAAATGTGGTATAATCATTGTATCACAAAAGGGGAGATTGGGATAGGATGGAAGTCAAAGCGGTTTTTTTTGATATCGATGGAACCTTGGTCAACGATCGCAAGAGTGTTTTGAAATCCACTAAGGACGCGATTAAGATTGTCAAAGAACAAGGGGTGCTTGTCGGCGTAGCGACAGGACGAGGGCCTTTTTTTGTTAAGGAATTGATGGACGATTTGGATCTGGATTTTGCGGTAACCTACAATGGCCAGTATATCTTTACTAAAGACAGGGTCTTGTTCACGAGCCCTATTTCCAAGTTACACTTGCGCCAGCTAATTAGCTATGCTAAAAAAGAGGGCAAGGAGATTGCCCTAGGGACCAAGGATGCCATGTTGGGTTCTAAAATCATGTCCTTTGGTTTGGGTTCTTTTTCCCAACGAATCAGTCGCTTCGTTCCCTCTGTTTTAACTCGGACGGTGAGTCATTCCTTTAATCGTATGGTCAGCAAGGTTGTTCCCCAAAAGGAAGAAGACCTGCTTCATCTGATGAATCAGCCTATCTACCAAGTTTTGATGCTGATGACACCAGAAGAATCTGAGAAGGCAGCAGCTGATTTTGAAGATTTGAAATTGACACGTAGCAATCCTTTTGCAGCAGATGTCATCAATCAAGGAAACTCTAAATTGGAAGGCATTCGACGAGTTGGGAAAGAATATGGTTTTGATATCAACCAAGTCATGGCCTTTGGTGACTCAGATAACGACCTAGAAATGCTGGCGGGTGTCGGTATGTCGGTCGCTATGGGAAATGGTAGTAGCAGTGTCAAGGAAGTTGCCAAGCACATCACCACCAGCAATCAGCAAGACGGAATCCACAAGGCCCTGGAACATTTTGGTGTTCTGGCCTCAGAAAAAGTCTTTGTCAGCCGTGATTATCACTTCAATAAGGTCAAGACCTTCCACCATATGATGGATGAACGAACCCAAGAAGAACCTCGAGCTTGGGATTTAGAAGGTGCAACCCACAGGGCTGGCTTTAAAATAGAAGAATTGGTGGAATTTGTTAGAGCTGCCAGTCCTTCTGAAGAGGACTTTGGTCAAGCTCTATCGCAACTTCATCAAGCTCTGGATAAGGCAGCAGATAAAGTAGCTAAGAAGACGCCTGCTCAGCAAGATTTGATAGGTCAGGTAGATGCCCTGATTGACACACTTTACTTTACCTACGGTAGTTTCGTCTTGATGGGGGTGGATCCAGAACGTATTTTTGATATTGTTCATCAGGCCAATATGGGGAAAATTTTTCCAGATGGCAAGGCTCATTTTGATCCAGTGACCCATAAAATCTTAAAACCAGATGATTGGGAAGAAAAATATGCTCCAGAACCTGCTATTAAAAAGGAACTGCAGCGCCAGCTCAAGGCTTATGAACGCCATAAAGAGAGAAATAATACTCAATGAAAATCAAAGAGCAAACTAGGAAACTAGCCGTAGGCTGTACTTGAGTACGGCAAGGCGACGTTGACGTGGTTTGAATTTGAGTATAAATAGTAAACAAAAAGGAGCGCTGAGCTCCTTTTCTTCGTGATTATAAGGTTTTTTCTTGTTCTCTCACAACCAGCAAATCGACCTTAGCATGGCGGAGAATGTATTCAGATGAAGAGCCGACCAAGAGGCGTTCAAAGGCGTTGAGACCAGTTGCGCCAACGAGGATGAGGTCCACTTCCTCAGCATCGGGAATAGTACGTGCCAAGAGGGTTTTTGGATTTCCCATTTCAATGACGATATGAACATCTGCCACACCAGCATCTTTAGCACGTTTTTCGTACTCTTTCATCAGACTTTCAGCGTCGACTTGGAGTTCTTCGTAAACTTCAGCATCAAAGGTGGATACGCTTTGGAGAGCGCGTGTGTCAATGACATGTGTGATGGTGAGTTTAGCGTCGTTTCGTAGAGCAGAATGAACTCCCTTGACAAAAGCCAAGTCTGCTTCTTTAGAACCATCGATTGCGACCATGATATTTTGGTAACGTTGTGCCATAATGAAACCTCCTGAAATTTTCTTACTATAATTGTAAACCTTTTCACTATAGAAGTAAAGCAAAAAAGGTATTTTTTAAAAGAATATTAGCGCTTAAAATCTATATAAATATATGATAAAATAAAAGAAAGAATAGCAGGAAAGAAGTGAAGGGAGGGAGAATGATGAAGCACTCTTTTCAAGAAACAAAAAATTCAAATTTCCTTTATTATGGAATCATCCTAGTTTCAGTCTTGGTAGAAGTTATTATGATCTGGCAATTAGAGAAGCTAATTCCGCTTCTCTATCCAGGCTTTGTTGGCTTTTTACTCTTTCACCTACTCTACCATTTTCTATTATTCCTGGTTGCAAAACGAAGTGGTCGCTGGGATTACTTGATGATATGGGGGCTTTTCATCATGTTCAATTTTCTCTATGATTCCTTTTTAGGCTTGCTTTTTCTAGGTTTATCTTTTGGTATGTGATGTGTCTTTGCAAAACACCTGCTATCTCCCCTGTATTGACCTCGCTTTTAGTGAGGTTTTTCTTCTATATGAACCTAGTAACATATTTCAGTAAACTTGTCGCATTCTCTTTCTAGTGGTATAATGTTACTATCCTGAAGAATTGAGGAAACAAGATGAAAGAATATAACAAGTCTAGTAAGTTAGAGCATGTTGCTTATGATATCCGTGGCCCTGTTTTGGAAGAAGCCATGCGGATGCGAGCAAACGGAGAAAAGATTTTACGTCTGAATACAGGAAATCCAGCAGAATTTGGTTTTACAGCGCCAGACGAAGTCATTCATGACTTGATTATGAATGCGCGTGATAGTGAAGGTTATTCTGACTCCAAGGGGATTTTCTCAGCCCGTAAAGCTATCATGCAGTATTGTCAACTGAAGAAATTCCCAAACGTAGATATTGATGATATCTACCTTGGAAATGGTGTCAGTGAGCTGATTGTCATGTCTATGCAGGGGCTTTTGGACAATGGGGATGAAGTCTTAGTTCCAATGCCAGACTATCCTCTCTGGACGGCCGCTGTCAGTCTAGCTGGAGGAAATGCTGTTCACTATATCTGTGATGAAGCTGCAGAATGGTACCCAGATATTGACGATATCAAGTCAAAAATTACTTCCAATACCAAGGCAATCGTCCTTATCAATCCAAACAACCCAACTGGAGCCCTTTATCCTAAGGAACTCTTGTTGGAGATTATTGAGATTGCCCGTCAAAATGATTTGATTATCTTTGCGGATGAAATTTACGACCGCATGGTCATGGATGGACATGTGCATACGCCTGTGGCGAGCTTGGCACCAGATGTCTTCTGTGTTAGCATGAATGGTCTATCAAAATCCCACCGTATTGCTGGTTTCCGTGTGGGTTGGATGGTCTTGTCTGGACCTAAGACTCATGTCAAGGGCTATATCGAAGGGCTCAATATGCTATCCAATATGCGCCTTTGTTCTAACGTTTTGGCCCAACAAGTCGTACAAACTTCCTTGGGTGGTCACCAATCAGTCGATGAATTGCTCCTTCCTGGTGGACGAATTTACGAGCAAAGAAACTTCATCTACAATGCCATTCAAGATATTCCAGGTTTGTCTGCGGTTAAACCCAAGGCGGGACTCTATATCTTCCCTAAAATCGACCGCAATATGTACCGTATCGATGATGATGAGCAGTTTGTCCTTAATTTCTTGAAACAGGAAAAGGTCCTCTTGGTTCATGGTCGAGGCTTCAACTGGCAGGAACCAGACCACTTCCGTATCGTTTACCTTCCTCGTGTTGATGAACTAGCCCAAATCCAAGAAAAGATGACTCGTTTCTTGAAACAGTATCGTAGATAGGGCTTTCATAGGAAAAGCTCGAAAACATTTGCCTTGAGCTATTGACAAAAGTGAAAGAATCAGATAGAATAGTAAAGTATGTTTAGTAACTGATCACTTTATAGCCGGCTAAACGAATACAAAATCTATGAGGAGGTATTCATCGTGAAACGTACTTATCAACCAAGTAAACTTCGTCGTGCGCGCAAACACGGATTCCGTAACCGTATGTCAACTAAAAACGGTCGTCGCGTATTGGCAGCTCGTCGTCGTAAAGGACGCAAAGTTTTGGCTGCATAATCCAAACGAATTCTATCAAAAATCAGTAGGAACTCGAGTCTACTGATTTTTATTTTTGTAAAAAAGTACAAAAAACTTTATATTTTTGCTTGAATAGTGTATAATATTTCACATACTGTAAAATTGGAGAATAATCATGAAGAAATCAAAAGTTATGCTTTTTGGAGCTATGGCTTTGACAGCAGGTCTAGTTTTAGCTGCGTGTGGGTCATCTCAATCAAGTAATGCAGACAAGACTTACTCTTATATCTTTGTCAATAACCCAGATACCTTGGATTATATTACCTCTACACGAGATTCTACATCTAGTATCACAACTAACTTGATTGATGGTTTGTTGGAAAATGACCAGTACGGCAATCTCATCCCGTCTATGGCTGAGTCGTGGACTGTGTCAAAAGATGGTTTGACCTACACTTATAAGATCCGTCAGGGGGCTAAATGGTACACTTCTGAAGGAGAAGAGTATGCGGATGTAACAGCTCATGACTTTGTGACTGGTCTTAAGTATGCGGCTGATAAAAAGGCTGAAAACTTGTACTTGGTACAAGATTCTATCAAAGGGCTAGCAGACTATGTTGAAGGGAAATCATCTGATTTTGGAACTGTTGGTGTTAAGGCAGTGGATGATTACACACTACAATACACCCTCAATCAACCAGAGACTTACTGGAACTCTAAAACAACAGCAAGTATTCTTAGTCCTGTAAACGAAGCTTTCTTGAAGTCTCAGGGAGATGACTTTGGAAGTGTGACACCATCAAGTATCTTGTCAAATGGTCCTTACTTATTTAAATCATTCACATCCAAATCTTTGATTGAACTTGACAAAAACCCTAATTACTGGGATAAGGACAATGTTAAAATCGAGAAAGTGAAACTCTCTTTCTTTGACGGTTCTGACCAAGATAGTATTACAAGAGGATTTTTGGAAGGCAACTACACAGATGGTCGTATCTTCCCAACAAGTTCAGTCTTTGCTGAACTTAAGAAGGGAAATGAGGACAAGATTACCTATACACCGCAAAACTCAGTTACTTTCTATTATCTTTTCAACGTGAATCGTCAAAGTTACAAGCAGACTATGAAACAGTCTGATAAGGAAAAGACAGATTCACGCGCAGCTATGCAGAATAAAGATTTCCGTCAGGCTATCAACTTTGCCTTTGACCGTCATGCCTATGCGGCACAGACAAATGGTGAAGATGGAGCAGACCGTATCTTGCGTAACACAGTTACACCGAGTAACTTGTCCAAGTTGGCGATAAGAACTTCGGTGATATTGTCAATGAGAAAATTGTCAACTACGGTAAAGATTGGGAAAATATCAACCTAAACGATGGTAAGCAAGCCTTCTTGAATCCTGAAAAGGCTAAAGAGAAGTTTGCTAAGGCCAAAGAAAGTCTGCAAGCACAGGGAGTAACCTTCCCAATTCATTTGGATATGCCAGTTGACCAGACTGCTAAGTTGGATGTGCAACAGGCTGGTTCTTTCAAGCAAACAGTAGAAACCACTCTTGGTAAGGAGAATGTAGTCATCGATGTTATCCAACTTTCTCCAGATGAAAAAGACCAAGCAACCTACTTTGCAGATACAGCAGAACAAAAAGACTACGATATTGACGTCTCAGGATGGGGTGGAGACTACTCAGATCCTAAGACTTACCTAGCGATTCTAGATCCAGAGACTGGTTCTCAGTTGAAAAACATGGGCTTGTCTGAAGGAAAAGACAAGGAAGTTAAGGATAAGATTGGTCTTGCTGACTACAAGAAACTCTTGGATCAGGCAGACGCTGAAATCACAGATACTCAGGCTCGCTATGAAAAATATGCTGAAGCCCAAGCTTGGTTGACAGATAGTGCCCTCTTCCTACCAGTTCAAAGTGGCGGAGCCAACCCAATCTTTCGTAAGACAGTACCGTTTACAGGTCCATTCTCATTTGTTGGTCATAAGGGAAATGCGGACAACTACAAATATGTTGAATTGCAAAAAGAGCCAGTAACTGCTAAACAGTACCAAGAACTCTATGAAAAATGGCTGAAAGAAAAAGCTGAGTCAAATAAAAAAGCTCAGGAAGATTTAGCTAACCACATTCAATAATATGCCTAGTCATGCTTTTCAGTTAATACTCAATGAAAATCAAATAGCAAACTAGAAAGCTAGCCGCAGGCCGCTCGAAGCACTGCTTTGAGGTTGTAGATGACGCTGACGTGGTTTGAAGAGATTTCGAAGAGTATAAGCATAGTGTATGGATTTTAAAAAGACCTTACCAGAGCTTCTTGGTTCTGGTAGGGCCTTTTCTTTATTCTTTTAAGTGATATGAGTAGCTAGCGACAACGACGTCCTGGTGCCAACGAAGGGCGTATTTGAGTTTGAGGCTCATCTGATTGTGCAGGATATTCTGCCAAGGTTTATTAGGGATAAACTGGGGAACGAGGACAGTGACTGTATAGTTCTTTTTCTGTGCTTCCTCGGAAATCCATTTGACATACTTGACAGTAGGGGTGATGATGTCGCGGTAGCTGGTCTTGATATTTTTCAGAGTAATGGTTGGGAAGTAATCGGCAAATTCTTGGAGAATTTCTTGATCTTTTTCTGCTGTTTCCTTGGTAGAAATATGCATGGCTAGGACTTCGTCACCAATACTTTGAGCGTAGTTAATGGCTCCGACGCTGACTCGGGTGACATTTCCCACTAGAACCAGAACAAGATTGCCGTCGTAAGTACGTTTTTCGATTCCTTCATAGAGTCGCAGTTGTTGGGCTACTTTTTGGTAATGACTGTGAATTGCCAAGAAGAGTAGGGTGAGTACGAGAATAATCGGGAAGAAAGGCCATATATCACTGAGACGGAAAAAGAGCAGGATTAGCACGATAGCGTAGCAAATGATTGCTCCAAGGATATTAGCAAGAGCAGGTTTTAAGAAATTTGCTCCTTTTTCCTTTTTCCAATGACGAATCATTCCAGCCTGAGATAGGGCGAAGGGAACGAAGACCCCGATAGTATAAAGAGGAATCAAGCGTTCAGTATTCCCATTAAAAATGAGAAGAAGAATCATAGCCCCAAAGGCCAGAGTTAAAATTCCATTGGAGTAGCCTAGGCGGTCTCCTTTTTCCATAAAGAGATGGGGCATGTATTTGTTTTTAGCCATATTGTAAGCTAGCATAGGGAAGGCCGAAAAGCCAGTATTTGCAGCTACGGCTAAAATCAAGGCTGTGGAGAATTGGAAGATATAATACCCAAGGTGGCCTAAGAAGGAATTACCAAGGATACCTTGAGCCATCTGTGAAAGAATAGTTTCTCCGTGTTGAGGCAGAATCCCCATCCAGTAGTTTAGGAAGGTGATTCCAGCAAAAAGAAAACCTAAAATCAGTGACATAATGGTCAAGGTTTGAGCGGCATTCTTTTCTTTTGGAGCCTTGAAAAAGGGAACGGCATTTGAAATAGCTTCAACCCCTGTCAGAGAGGCAGACCCGCTGGTAAAAGCTCTTAGAATGAGAACGATAGACAGGCTCGGAACAGCATGCCCAATAGGTGAAGTAGCCTGATAGCTGAGAGAACCTGTCACTAGTTGAAAGATTCCATAGAGCAAGAGAAAGACAGTACTGATGATAAAGAGATAGACAGGAATCATCAGTGAACTGGCAGATTCTTTTAAGCCCCGTAAGTTCAAGAGCATGAGCAAGCAAACCAGAAAAATGGAGATGTGGAGGTTGTAAGGGTGAAGAGCAGGGAGAGCTGCTGTGATAGCGTCAGCTCCAGAAGCAACAGATACCGCTACGGTCAACATATAGTCAACCAGAAGACTACCTCCAGCGATCAAGCCAAGTTGGGGAGATAGATTTTCTCGAGTAACCATATATGCACCTCCACCTTGAGGGTAGGCATGGATGATTTGACGGTAGGAGACGGTCAGGCTAGCTAGGAGCAGGAGGACAAAGAGGCCGATAGGAAGGCTCCACCAAATAGCGAGAGGAGAGAGACTAGCCAAGACGAGGACTACTTGCTCAGGCCCATAGGCGATTGAGGACAGAGCGTCGCTTGACAACATGGCTAGTGCCTGCATTTTTCCCAGTAGTCCCCCTTCGCCTTCAGTTAATGACTTAAGAGGACGACCGATAAAGGTCTGTTTTAATTTTGTAAACATGGTATTTTCCTTTACTGAAAATTTCAATAAGTGCTATTATACTGCTTTGGGAAAATAGCGTCAAGAGACAACGATGGATTTTAGAATATTTTGTACAGATGAGGAGAGAGGTCAGTTTTTTTGCTATAATAGTAGATAGAAAACGAGGTTAGAAGAGATGATTTTTTTGATCACATACACACTTAAATGTAGAAGAATTTGCAGGTCGTGAGGCAGAAGAAATTGCCTTGGCTGCTGAGATGGGTGTGACACAGATGAATATTGTTGGTTTTGATCAACCGACGATTGAGCGTGCCTTGGAGTTGGTAGATGAGTATGACCAGCTCTATGCGACTATTGGTTGGCATCCGACAGAAGCTGGGACTTACACAGAGGAGATTGAAGCTTACTTGCTTGACAAGCTCAAACATCCCAAGGTTGTGGCTTTAGGCGAGATTGGCTTAGACTATCATTGGATGACAGCGTCAAAAGAGGTGCAGGAACAGGTTTTTCGCCGTCAGATTCAGCTATCTAAGGACTTGAATTTGCCTTTTGTTGTCCATACCCGTGATGCGCTGGAAGATACTTATGAGATTATCAAGAGCGAGGGGGTTGGTCCACGTGGTGGAATCATGCATTCTTTCTCAGGAACTCTTGAATGGGCAGAGAAGTTTGTCGAGCTTGGCATGACCATTTCCTTCTCAGGAGTGGTGACTTTCAAGAAGGCAACTGACATCCAAGAAGCAGCTAAAGAGTTACCTTTGGACAAGATTTTGGTGGAAACGGATGCGCCTTACTTAGCACCTGTACCCAAGCGTGGTCGCGAAAACAAAACAGCCTATACTCGCTATGTAGTGGATTTTATTGCAGACTTGCGTGGCATGACGACGGAAGAGCTAGCGGCAGCAACGACTGCAAATGCAGAACACATTTTTGGATTGGACAGCAAGTAATGAAAGAAAAAATTTCCCAAGTTATCGTGGTGGAAGGGCGAGATGATACGACCAATCTCAAACGTTACTTCGATGTAGAGACCTATGAGACACGAGGTTCTGCCATCAATGAGCAAGATATTGCACGTATTCAGCGTCTACATGAGCTTCATGGAGTCATTGTCTTTACAGACCCAGATTTTAATGGGGAGCGGATTCGTCGCATGATTATGACGGCCATTCCAACAGTTCAGCATGCCTTCCTCAAACGAGATGAAGCTGTTCCTAAGTCCAAAACTAAGGGGCGTTCTCTGGGAATTGAGCATGCCAGCTATGAAGACCTGAAAATGGCTCTAGCTCAGGTGACAGAACAATTTGAACATGAGAGTCAGTTTGACATTAGTCGTAGCGACTTGATTCGACTTGGTTTTCTAGCAGGGGCAGACAGCCGTAAGCGACGAGAATATCTGGGAGAGGCTCTCCGAATCGGCTATTCTAACGGCAAGCAACTCCTCAAGCGCTTAGAGTTGTTTGGGGTTACCTTGGCAGAAGTGGAAGAAGCTATGAAAAGTTATGAGAAAGACACTAAATTGTAGATAATTGTGTTAAAATGAAGGTAGAATATTTGAGTTACTAGGAGATTATATGAAATAAAGATACTAAATTACTATTGGTGCTTGCTGCAGTTGGTCTTGTGGTTGCTGGTATTATTTTATATATGAACAATTTTTTCAAAGGTACAAATTTAATTTTTGAAAAGTTATCTCAAGGTGAAGTATTAGCTGGTATAGTCATTGCGTTTCCGACATTAGTCACTTGGAAACAAGCTATTGAACAAAGTAAAGAAAATAAGAAAAATGTGGTGTCTGATAATGTTAGAGATACTGTAAAGTATTATGATAAGCAACTTACTGATCTTGTTGCAGATATTAGTAAGACTAAGGAGTTACCCTTTTATAAGGCTGGTAAAATTGAATATATCATCGATACGTATAATAAGCTGCTAAAGGAATGGAATGGGGTGTTGAAATTAGATATTTCTCTTGACTTTGTTCAAGTGTTGTCTACAATTTGTTCAATAAAATATCCAGAAGGGATAGATAGTCCTGGGAATGAGTTGGCGGAGAATTGGAAATATAATTTGAGCACAGCACTTAAACCAGTTATGAGAGAAATAATATCTTTGAGGAAGGAAGAAGTATTCGGTTCAAAGGAAGTTAAATATTTTAGTTACGTTGAATTTGGCGATATTGGATATGAGATTGAAAAAGTAAAGTTTAAAGATAAGAGATTTGTAGAGTGTACTTTTTCTGCTGATTTTATTGATTCAAATTCATTTGAAGAATGTAAATTTATCAACTGTAGTATCAGTAATGGTCAATTATCTATAGAAAACGAGAAAAAATTACTAAGTAACACGATTATAGGCACATTTAGAGATTCTAATGAGGATGATTTTGCCAATATCAATAATGAGCAATTTCATTCTACATCTGTTTCGGAATATGGAACTGTGTTGGATACCCGAGAAGGAATTATAGCTGATAACTATATTTTAGGCAACAAGTTTTTTGAAATAGAGTCTAATTCAGAAACTAGGAAAGAAGTCTACCAGGATATTATTAATGGATTAATCTCGTACGGCATAGGTATTGATGATAAAATAAATAACAAAAAAATAAGTATTAGTAAAAACTATATAACGGAGACAAATAAATCCGAATTTATTGCTGGAAGTTTATTCTCTGGCTGGAACAGTCTATTTTTAGAGAAAATACAGAAGTCTAGTAATTTCAAATATTATATATTTTGTATTAAGAATAAAAATATTTATAATACAATAGTTTTTGAAAAGGATAATTTTAATAGATTCTTGAAGAAGAAAAATGTAGATAAGACAGGGAAGTATAATTTTTATTTTAATGGTTTTAAAAGTAATGAGGAATAAAGAGTAGATTGATGAGAATTGCAGATTACAGCGTGACCAAGGCAGTGCTGGAGCGTCACGGTTTTACCTTTAAAAAGTCTTTCGGGCAAAATTTCCTGACGGATACCAATATCCTTCAAAAAATCGTGGATACGGCTGAAATTGATGACCAGGTCAATGTCATTGAGATTGGTCCAGGGATTGGTGCTTTGACGGAGTTTTTGGCTGAGCGTGCGGCTCAAGTCATGGCCTTTGAGATTGACCACCGTTTAGTACCAATTTTGGCAGATACCTTGCGTGATTTTGATAATGTGACCGTAGTCAACGAGGACATTCTCAAGGTTGACTTGGCGCAACATATCCAGAATTTTAAAAATCCTGACCTACCAATCAAGGTAGTGGCTAATCTACCCTACTACATCACGACGCCTATTCTCATGCACTTGATTGAAAGTGGCATTCCTTTTAGTGAATTTGTCGTCATGATGCAAAAGGAAGTGGCGGATCGCATCTCCGCCCAGCCAAATACCAAGGCTTATGGTAGCTTGTCGATTGCGGTGCAGTATTACATGACTGCCAAGGTTGCCTTTATCGTGCCTCGTACGGTCTTTGTGCCAGCGCCAAATGTGGATTCAGCCATCTTGAAAATGGTCCGCCGTCCAGAGCCAGCTGTAGCAGTGGAAGACGAGAACTTTTTCTTTAAGGTTTCCAAGGCTAGTTTTACCCATCGCCGCAAGACCTTGTGGAATAACTTGACAGGTTACTTTGGCAAGACTGAAGAGGTCAAGGACAAGCTGACCAAAGCTTTAGATCAGGCAGGCTTGTCACCAAGTGTGCGTGGGGAAGCTCTCAGCTTGGCAGAATTTGCCAGCTAGCAGATGCACTTAAAGGGCAAGGACTCTAAGATGCAGGGACAAATCATTAAAGCCTTGGCTGGGTTCTACTATGTGGAGAGTGAGGGCAAGGTTTATCAGACACGGGCGCGTGGAAATTTCCGTAAAAAAGGTCACACACCCTACGTTGGGGATTGGGTAGATTTCTCTGCGGAGGAAAATTCAGAGGGCTATATTCTCAAGATTCACGAACGGAAAAATAGTCTGGTCCGTCCGCCCATTGTCAATATCGACCAAGCTGTAGTAATCATGTCCGTCAAGGAACCTGAATTTAACAGCAATTTGCTGGATCGGTTCTTGGTTCTCTTGGAGCACAAGGGCATTCATCCCATCGTTTATATTTCTAAAATGGACTTGCTGGAAGATCGGTCAGAATTGGATTTTTACCAACAAACCTATGGTGACATCGGCTATGACTTTGTGACCAGTAAAGAGGAGCTCCTGCCCTTGTTAACAGGCAAGGTTACAGTCTTTATGGGGCAGACAGGTGTTGGGAAATCAACCCTTCTCAATAAAATCGCACCGGACCTTAATCTTGAAACAGGAGAAATCTCAGACAGTCTGGGTCGCGGGCGCCATACCACTCGAGCTGTTAGTTTTTACAACCTTAATGGGGGTAAAATCGCAGATACACCAGGTTTTTCATCTCTGGATTATGAAGTATCAACGGCTGAAGACCTCAATCAGGCATTTCCAGAGATTGACAGTGTCAGCCGAGATTGTAAGTTTCGTACTTGTACCCATACCCATGAGCCATCCTGTGCAGTGAAGCCAGCTGTTGAAGAGGGCGCCATTGCGTCCTTCCGTTTTGACAACTACCTGCAATTCCTCAGCGAAATTGAAAATCGCAGAGAAACCTATAAAAAAGTCAGCAAAAAAATTCCAAAATAAGGAGAAACCTATGTCTCAATACAAGATTGCTCCGTCAATTCTGGCAGCAGATTATGCCAACTTTGAACGTGAAATCAAACGCCTAGAAGCAACTGGGGCAGAATATGCCCATATCGATATCATGGATGGTCACTTTGTGCCACAAATCAGTTTTGGTGCAGGTGTGGTCGAAGCTCTTCGCCCCCATAGCAAGATGGTCTTTGACTGCCACTTGATGGTGGCGAATCCTGAACACCATCTGGAAGATTTTGCGCGTGCAGGAGCAGATATCATCAGTATCCATGTGGAAGCAACGCCTCATATCCATGGTGCCCTCCAAAAAATTCGTTCGCTCGGTGTCAAACCTTCTGTTGTTATCAATCCAGGTACGCCTGTTGAGGCGATTAAGCACGTCCTTCATCTAGTTGATCAAGTCTTGGTCATGACGGTTAACCCTGGCTTCGGTGGGCAAGCTTTTCTACCTGAAACCATGGATAAGGTTCGTGAGTTGGTTGCACTTCGTAAGGAAAAAGGTTTGAACTTTGAAATCGAAGTGGATGGCGGGATTGATGACCAAACTATTGCTCAGGCTAAAGCAGCTGGTGCGACCGTTTTTGTAGCAGGTTCTTATGTCTTTAAGGGAGAAGTCAATGAGCGAGTACAAACTCTCAGAAAACAACTGGACTAAGGTTGCAGTTTTTGCAGGCGGAGACCGCGGCCACTATCGGACAGATTTTGATGCTTTTGTCGGTGTGGATCGAGGCTCGCTCTGGGTCTTGGAAGAAGACTTGCCTCTTGCTCTAGCAGTTGGAGATTTTGATTCTGTGACCGAAGAAGAGCGACAGGTGATTCAAAAATGTGCCCAGCATTTTGTCCAAGCCCGACCAGAAAAAGATGATACAGATTTGGAATTGGCTCTCTTAACCATCTTTGAGCAAAATCCTCAGGCTGAGGTTACTATTTTTGGTGCTTTGGGTGGCCGTATTGATCACATGCTGGCCAATGTTTTTCTTCCTAGCAATCCCAAGTTGGCGCCTTATATGCGCCAGATAGAAATTGAGGATGGGCAAAATTTAATTGCCTATTGTCCAGAAGGAATCAGTCAGCTAGAACCTCGTTTAGACTATGACTATCTAGCCTTTATGCCGGTTCGGGATAGCCAGCTGACCATTCTTGGTGCCAAGTATGAGTTGACAGAGGAAAATTTTTTCTTTAAAAAAGTGTACGCTTCTAACGAATATATAGATAGGGAAGTGTCGGTGACTTGCCCAGATGGTTATGTGGTCGTGTTGCATAGCAAGGACAGGAGGTAGGATGGAAAGTTTACTTGTTCTATTATTGATTGCCAACTTAGCTGGTATCTTTCTGATTTGGCAAAGGCAGGATAAGCAGGAAAAACATCTAAGCAAGAGCTTGGAGGATCAGGCAGATCACTTGTCAGACCAGTTGGACTACCGCTTTGAACAAGCCCGACAAGCCAGCCAGCTAGATCAAAAAGATTTGGAAGTGGCTGTCAGCGACCGTTTGCAAGAAGTGCGAATCGAATTGCACCAAGGCCTGACGCAGGTTCGTCAAGAAATGACTGATAATCTCCTCCAAACCAGAGACAAGACTGATCAACGGCTTCAAGCCCTGCAGGAGTCCAATGAGCAACGTTTGGAACAAATGCGCCAGACAGTCGAGGAAAAACTAGAAAAGACCTTGCAGACGCGCTTGCAGGCTTCCTTTGAGACAGTTTCCAAACAACTGGAGTCAGTCAATCGTGGCCTTGGAGAAATGCAGACAGTTGCCCGTGATGTTGGAGCTCTTAACAAGGTTCTCTCTGGAACCAAGACGCGAGGGATTCTGGGAGAATTGCAACTGGGACAAATCATAGAGGACATCATGACCCCTGCCCAGTACGAACGAGAATATGCAACGGTTGAAAACTCCAGTGAACGAGTGGAGTATGCTATCAAGTTACCTGGACAAGGCGACCAGGAATATATCTACCTGCCGATTGACTCCAAATTTCCTTTGGCTGATTATTACCGTCTAGAAGAAGCCTATGAAGCAGGTGACAAGGACGAAATTGAACGCTGTCGTAAGTCACTCTTAGCAAGTGTCAAACGCTTCGCCAAGGCTATCAAGAGCAAGTACATAGCACCGCCTCGGACGACCAATTTTGGAATCTTGTTTGTTCCGACAGAAGGTCTTTACTCAGAAATCGTCCGCAATCCTGTCTTCTTTGATGACTGAGACGGGAGGAGCAGATTATTGTCGCAGGTCCAAGCACCCTATCTGCCCTCCTCAATTCCCTATCAGTTGGCTTCAAAACCCTCAATATCCAAAAGAGTGCCGACCATATCAGCAAGACTCTTGCTAGCGTCAAGACTGAGTTTGGCAAGTTTGGTGGTATTCTAGTTAAGGCACAAAAACACCTCCAACATGCCTCTGGCAATATTGAGGAATTATTAAACCGTCGCACTACAGCTATCGAGCGAACGCTCCGTCACATTGAGTTGTCAGAAGGTGAGCCTGCGCTTGATCTACTCCATTTCCAAGAAAATGAGGAAGAATATGAAGATTAGTCACATGAAAAAAGATGAGCTATTTGAAGGCTTTTACCTAATCAAATCAGCTGACCTGAGACAAACTCGCGCTGGGAAAAATTACCTAGCCTTTACTTTCCAAGATGATAGTGGTGAGATTGAAGGGAAACTCTGGGATGCCCAACCTCATAACGTTGAGGCCTTTACCGCAGGTAAGGTTGTCCACATGAAAGGGCGCCGAGAAGTTTATAACAACACTCCACAGGTCAATCAAATCACCCTACGCTTGCCTCAGCCTGGTGAACCAAATGACCCAGCTGATTTCAAGGTCAAGTCACCAGTTGATGTCAAGGAAATCCGTGACTACATGTCGCAAATGATTTTTAAAATTGAAAATCCTGTTTGGCAACGGATTGTCCGAAAGCTCTACACCAAGTATGATAAGGAATTTTACTCTTATCCAGCTGCCAAGACTAACCACCATGCCTTTGAAACGGGATTGGCCTATCATACGGCGACCATGGTACGTTTGGCAGATGCCATTAGCGAGATCTATCCTCAACTCAATAAGAGCCTGCTCTATGCGGGAATTATGCTGCATGACTTGGCTAAGGTCATCGAGTTGACGGGACCAGACCAGACCGAGTACACGGTCAGAGGCAATCTTATTGGACATATCGCTCTGATTGATAGCGAAATTACCAAGACAGTTATGGAACTCGGTATTGATGATACCAAGGAAGAAGTCGTTCTGCTTCGTCACGTCATCCTTAGTCACCACGGCTTACTTGAGTATGGAAGTCCAGTCCGTCCACGCATTATGGAAGCAGAGATTATCCATATGATTGACAATCTGGATGCCAGCATGATGATGATGTCAACAGCTCTGGCTTTGGTGGATAGGGAGAGATGACCAATAAAATCTTCGCTATGGACAATCGTTCCTTCTATAAACCAGATTTAGATTAATAATTTAAGAAAAATGAGCATTTTTTAGGACAAGAATGTTCGTTTTTTTATGTGAATATGGTATAATAAGTAAAAGATAAAAATGAATACTTTTCGAAAATCTCTTCAAACTAGGGTAACATCGCCTTGTCGTATGTATATATGTAGGTATATTACAGACTTTGTCAGTTCTATCGACAATCTCAAAACAGTGTTTTGAATCGCCAGCGACCAGCTTTCTAGTTTGCTTTTTGATTTTTTGAATAAAAATGGAATAGGAAATAGAAATGAAATTAAGAAGAAGTGATCGGATGGTTGTCATTTCCAACTATTTGATTAATAATCCTTATAAACTAACTAGTCTCAATACTTTTGCTGAAAAGTATGAATCTGCTAAATCATCCATCTCAGAAGATATCGTCATTATCAAACGTGCCTTTGAGGAAATCGAAATTGGTCACATCCAGACTGTAACTGGGGCTGGCGGAGGTGTTATCTTTACACCGTCTATTTCGAGTCAGGATGCTAAGGAAATGGTTGAAGACTTGCGTGCCAAGTTGTCAGAAAGTGACCGTATCTTGCCAGGTGGTTATATCTACCTGTCTGATTTGCTTAGCACACCAGCTATCTTGAAAAATATTGGTCGCATTATTGCCAAGAGCTTTATGGACCAAAAAATTGATGCCGTTATGACCGTAGCGACTAAGGGTGTTCCACTTGCAAATGCAGTTGCTAATGTCCTCAATGTTCCTTTTGTTATTGTGCGCCGTGACCTGAAAATTACCGAAGGTTCAACTGTCAGCGTCAACTATGTATCAGGTTCAAGTGGTGACCGCATTGAGAAAATGTTCCTTTCAAAACGTAGTCTCAAGGCAGGTAGCCGTGTCTTGATTGTGGATGATTTCTTGAAAGGCGGCGGAACTGTCAATGGGATGATCAGCCTCTTGCGCGAGTTCGACTCAGAATTGGCAGGTGTAGCGGTCTTTGCGGATAATGCCCAAGAAGAACGTGAAAAGCAGTTTGACTACAAGTCACTCTTGAAGGTAACCAATATTGATGTCAAGAACCAAGCCATCGATGTTGAGGTTGGCAATATCTTTGACGAAGATAAATAAGAGATAGAACTAAAGGTTGGAACGATTGTCCCAGCCTTTCTTTGCAAATAGAATAGAAGGAAGATTATGAAAACACCATTTATTAATAAAGAAGACTTAGAAGCGATTGTTGCCGAGTTCCCGACTCCCTTTCACTTGTATGATGAGAAGGGGATTCGTGAGAAGGCAAGAGCTGTCAACCAAGCCTTTTCGTGGAACAAGGGCTTTAAGGAATATTTTGCAGTTAAGGCTACTCCCACCCCAGCTATTTTAAAAATTCTTCAAGAGGAAGGTTGTGGAGTGGACTGCTCTAGTTATGTGGAGCTTTTGATGAGCCATAAACTGGATTTTCCAGGTTCTGAGATCATGTTCTCTTCAAACAACACGCCAGACAAGGAATATGCCTATGCGCGTGAATTGGGTGCGACCATTAACTTGGATGCCTTTGAAGATATTGAACATCTGGAGAGAGCGTCAGGCATTCCAGAGATTATTTCTTGTCGTTACAACCCTGGGGGTGTTTTTGAACTGGGGACAGACATTATGGACAATCCTGGAGAGGCTAAGTTTGGCATGACCAAGGACCAACTCTTTGAAGCTTTTGCCATCTTGAAGGAAAAAGGAGCTAAGACCTTTGGGATTCACTCCTTCCTAGCGTCCAATACCGTGACCCATCTCTATTATCCAGAGTTGGCGCGTCAGCTTTTTGAATTGGCTGTTGAAATCAAGGAAAAGTTGGGTATTTCGCTAGACTTTATCAATCTTTCTGGCGGTATTGGTGTCAATTATCGTCCAGACCAGGAGCCAAATGATATTGCCTTGATTGGTGAGGGAGTTCGTAAGGTGTATGAAGAGGTCCTTACGCCAGCAGATCTTGGTCAAGTTAAGATTTTCACCGAATTAGGTCGCTTTATGCTAGCCCCTCACGGTGCTTTGGTCACAAGAGTTACTCATAAGAAGAAAACCTACCGTACCTATCTAGGTGTGGATGCATCAGCAGTCAACCTCATGCGTCCAGCTATGTACGGAGCTTATCATCATATTACTAACGTGACCCATCCAGATGGACCAGCTGAAGTGGTAGATGTGGTTGGTTCACTCTGTGAAAACAATGATAAATTTGCAGTGAATCGTGAACTGACTCATACAGAAATCGGTGATTTGCTGGTCATTCATGATACAGGTGCTCACGGATTTTCAATGGGCTACCAGTACAATGCCAAACTTCGTTCTGCGGAAATCCTTTATACTGAAGAAGGAAAAGCCCGTCAAATCCGCCGTGCAGAGCGCCCTGAGGACTATTTTGCAACCTTGTATGGTTTTGATTTTGAAGAATAAAATGATAATTAATTGAAAATGAAATTGAAAAACAGATTGCTTTCTAAAAAATAGGCAAAAATCTTGTTTTTCCTTCAAGTCATGATATAATAAAACTATAAAACGTTTTCAAGGAAGGTAACGATATGTCTGAAGAAACAATTGATTATGGACAAGTGACAGGAATGGTGCATTCAACGGAGAGCTTTGGTTCGGTAGACGGACCTGGTATTCGCTTTATTGTCTTTTTGCAGGGCTGTCACATGCGTTGCCAGTATTGCCACAACCCAGATACTTGGGCGATGGAGTCCAATAAATCACGTGAACGGACGGTAGATGATGTCTTGACAGAGGCCTTGCGCTACCGCGGTTTCTGGGGGAATAAGGGTGGGATTACAGTCAGTGGGGGAGAAGCCCTCTTGCAGATTGATTTCCTGATTGCCCTCTTTACCAAGGCTAAGGAACAAGGAATCCACTGTACTTTGGACACCTGTGCCCTTCCATTCCGTAATAAACCACGTTACCTTGAGAAGTTTGACAAACTCATGGCTGTCACTGACTTGGTCCTCTTGGATATTAAGGAAATCAACGAAGAACAGCACAAGATCGTTACTAGCCAAACCAATAAAAATATCTTGGCCTGTGCCCAGTATCTATCAGATATTGGGAAACCTGTCTGGATTCGTCACGTGCTAGTTCCAGGATTGACAGACAGAGACGATGACTTGATTGAACTTGGGAAGTTCGTCAAGACTCTCAAAAATGTGGATAAGTTTGAAATTCTACCTTATCACACCATGGGTGAGTTCAAGTGGCGTGAATTGGGAATCCCTTATTCGCTCGAAGGGGTTAAACCCCCAACAGCAGACCGCGTCAAGAACGCTAAAAAACTCATGGATACCGAAAGTTATCAAGACTATATGAAACGTGTACATGGATAAAAAGAAGCCTGATGGAAACATCGGGCTTTTAAGTTTGCATAAATATATATAATTAAATAAAACAAAATTTTATACTCTTCGAAAATCTCTTCAAACCGCGTCAACGTCGTCTTGCCGTATGTATGGTTATTGACTTCGTCAGTTCTATCTGCAACCTCAAAGCAGTGCTTTGAGCAACCTACGGCTAGCTTCCTAGTTTGCTCTTTGATTTTCATTGAGTATTAAATCTTTTTTACTCTCTAAATTCTGAAAAAAATCCGAAAATGAATGTGTAAGATATAGTTACTTTTAGAAATATTAAATAGAATAGGAGAACATCATGGAACAAAGTATTATCATTAAAAACTTATGTAAGTTATATGGCCAAACTCAAATTTTAAAAGATATTTCTTTTGAAGCAAAAGCAGGTAGAGTGACTGCTTTCCTAGGTCCAAATGGAGCTGGTAAAAGTTCAACCTTACGTATTTTATTAGGATTAGACAAAGCAACATCTGGTCTTACTAAAATTGGAGATCAAACTTATAAGGAATTAAAATTTCCTCTAAAAACTGTAGGAGCTTCATTTGACAGTGTAGGAGCTCCTGATGATCGGACTGTTTATCAACATTTGAAAATTGTTGCTGCTAGTAATGGGATATCCAGTCAGCGAATTGAACAAGTCTTGGATATGGTGGATATTAGCCATAAGAAAAAATCTAAAATTGGGAAATTATCATTAGGAGAAGGACAACGATTAGGAATTGCAACAGCTCTATTAGGAAATCCTCAATATCTGATATTGGATGAACCGACTAATGGGTTGGATCCAAGAGGAATTCGGTGGTTTAGAGAGTTTATAAAAAAACAAGCTCAAGAAGGAAAGACAGTCTTGCTATCATCTCATATATTATCGGAAGTGGAAGCAGTAACAGATGATGTAGTTATCATAAATAAAGGAAAAGTTCTTATAAAAGGCACTTTACAAGAAGTGATGAAAAATCTTTCCTCACTAGAAGAAGTCTTCTTTAATTTAACAGAGGGAGGAAAGTGACATGGCACTTATTTACTCTCTTCATTCTGAAATATTGAAATTGCTTTATAGGAGAGCTACTCATGTTGTACTATTCTTGATACTGGTATTTCAAACGTTTTTAGCAAATATTGGTGCTTCTCAAATTGTTTCAGTTGGTATCCATGCTACACCAGAGACAAATCCAGAATTAGCAGAAGCTATACCTCCTATTGAATTTTTAGGTTTTGATGTCACTTTATTTGGTGTTTTTATTATGATTATCCTAGGCTCAATTTACGGAGCCGAGGAGTATAAATGCTCTGCTATTCGTACAAGTCTCCTCTCTATTACAAATCGAAGTACTTTCCTAGTTTCAAAAACATTAGTTTGGCTTGTATTTTTCTTTTTATCATTTCCTTTCTATCAATATTCTTGACGATTAACATGACACATTATGTTTTAGGACAAGATGGCTTATTACTTTTTTCACTAAATGGAACAGTTTGGTTCTATATATTTTTAGCCAGTATAGCTTGGACTTTGTTGGGACTACTAGCCTATATTATGGCTTTGACATTTAAAACAGCCATTGTTCCTCTATTATTTTTGCTTCCCCAAGTCTACAATTTAGGAACATTCTTAGCAAACTATATATCGGTTGCAAAATTTCTTCCAGTTGCATTGGGGCAAGGATTGATTGCTACATCTCCTCAAATTTTAGAACATAATAGTTTACAAAATATTTTACTTTTACTTTGTTGGAACTTCTCATTCTTGGCTTTAGCAATTTACCGCTTACTCAAGTCAGATATCGGAGGAGGTGAATAAGTTGAAAGAACAACTTAAAAGTGAGTATCTCAAGTTTATGATGAATCCTTGGCACTGGTTGATTATAGGTGCTCTATTACTGTGTATTCCGGCGATGGTTGTTTTTTTAAATAGTAAGCCAGACCAGTTGACTCTACAGTTTGTTTTGGAACAGCTACTGCAAAGTCTCTATTTAGGACAGGCAGGTTTCGTTAGTCTAGCGGTTCTATTTATAGGTCAAGAATTTACAGGTTCTAGCCTTCGTACCAGTTTTCTTACATGTCCAAATCGTTTGAAATTTATAATCTGTAAACTAGCTATTGTATTATGTATGGAAATTGTATTATTGGTTGCTGTAATATCATTATGCATACTAATCGCGCAAGGATACTACAATATCAATCTTTTGAGTAATATTAAACATGTTCTAACAATTCTATTTCCAGCTTGTATTTCTATTCTAACCTTCGCTCTTTTAAGTGGTATTTTTGTATTTATTTCCCAGTCTTTTATCTTAATTTTGGGAATAAGTTTATCCCTTTTATTGGGGTTGGGGCAAATGTTATTACAATTCAGTTCTTTTTTTAGAAATTTACCATTACTGGCTAGTATGAATTGTTTTTATACCTATCCATTGTCTCTTTATTATCCAGTATGGCAAGGCTTAGGGATACAAATAGTTTGGTTATTAATTGTTTTTCTATTTGCTACATTGATACTTATAGGAAAAAATTTACGCTAAAGACAGGGGATATCCTGTCTTTTTCTCGGTTAGTGTTATAATATGGTTAGGAGGGTGAGTTATGGCTTATAAAATTTTGGTTGTAGATGATGATCTTGCTATTCTTCGCCTAATAAAAAAAGTACTAGAATATGAAAAATATGAAGTAGTCATACGAAATAAGATAGAAGAGATTGATCTTTGTGATTTTACAGGATTTGACTTGATTCTATTAGATATTATGATGCCTGTTAGTGGTTTAGAAATCTGTCAGATGATTCGCGAGCAGATAACTGTTCCTATCTGTTTTATAACTGCCAAGGATATGGATGAAGATTTAGTAGCTGGAATCAATGCAGGTGCTGATGATTATATTATGAAGCCCTTTAGTATGCAAGAATTGTTAGCACGTGTTAAAATGCACTTGCGTCGTGAAGAACGGATTAAAGGAAATGTTCATCAAATAAAGATTGGGAAGCTTATACTATATACGGATAGTAAGGAACTATTTGTAAACGATGATAAGATTGCTCTGACAAGGAGGGAATTTGACATAGTGAATCTTTTGGCAAGCAACCCAAGTAAAATATATTCTATTGAGGAAATTTATAATTATCTATATCCACAAAGTTCCGAAGCGCTTTTACGTTCGGTTTCAGAGTATATTTATCAAATTCGTCAAAAGTTGAAACCTTATCAATTAAATCCAATTAAAACCTTATATGGTGGAGGATATCAATGGGTAGAATCAAAAGTTTAGACAATTAATTCGAGAAACCTATTGGAGAATTATTTGGCAGTTTAGTCTTGGCTTACTAATGGCCTATATTATTCCCTTAGCTTCAGTATCTATACAAATAAATGAAGACGGGAAACCTCTAAAAAATAGTGGTGTTCTATCAATCTTTTTTAATGTGTCATCATGGATATATATTTGTGTTTTATTGATTGTTCTAATAAGTTATCACATTGGAAAATTGTTGAAAAAACTGAGTTATGAAATGACTTTGATTTATGAAAATAGTATGTGGTTGAAGAAGGAATGTACAGAATGTTTAACGGTTAAAGAATTTCGTGAGACAGGAAATCGGATTATTGTGATGCAAGATAGAATTCGACAATTAATAGTTAATGAGAAACAGCAGAAGGAAGATTTGATGTTTCAGGTTTCAGCAGCTTCTCATGATTTAAAAACTCCCTTAACCATTATTAGGGGAAATGTGGAATTTTTGCAGACGATAATTGAAAACGACCAATCTCAAGAATGCTTAGTAGATATAGAAAGAGCTAGTCAACAGTTACTAGATTATTTCAATCAATTGATTCACTATTCTAAAACCTATTATGATGATGAGACAGGTTGGACGGAGTATTCCTCTTCAGATTTTATCAATGAATTAGAGAAAGAAGTCTCTTTTTTGATAAAAGATCAGATGAAGTTTTCTTTTGAACAAAATGTGAAAGGAACTGAAAACTATTATATAAATCCATCTCTTCTGATTCGTGCCATACAAAATATTTTAACAAATGCTTTGGAGTATGCAGATAAACAGAATCCTAAAATTAACATTAGGGTAGAGCAAGAGGGGAAGGAATTGAAAATAGGTATATGGAATAATGGTTCGGAATTTCCAGAAGAAGTTTTAAATCATTTTGGGAAGCTCTTTTATCGTATGGATAAAGCTAGATCGGTTAAAGAGCAACATTATGGTATTGGACTTAGTTTTGTATGTAGAGTTGCAAAACTACACAAAGGTCGAGTTGAGCTTAGAAATAGAGACGAGGGAGCAGAAGTTTTAATAACTGTGAATTGTATTAAATCATAGTGATTTACTTGTTAGTTTCTGATTGAATCGTTTTTATATGTGAGCTTTTAAACTATTTAACTTTTTCGATTAGTATAAGATGTAACAGTAGATAATAAAAACGAATGATGATATCTAGTTGATGAAAACTATTTATCATTCATTCGTTTTTTAATTATTGGATAATTTACGTAGCTTTATCTCGAACGTTGTTTTCCAGCGTTGCGATTTTTGTGTTTTTTCTTGCTTGTGATAGCAGTTGGTTGTTCAGGGGTAACGTCTTTTCGTCCACTTGGTTTAGAGAAAGAACTTGCTTTTGGTGGGTTCTTTGCCAGTTCTTCACGGACTTTTTTGCGAAGTTTTGGACGAACGATATAGTTGACGATAAACTGTTGGAGAATCATCATGAAACCACCGACAACCCAGTAAAGTGTGACACTGGCTGGTGAAATAAGGGAGAAGACAACAATCGTGATTGGGCTCACGTAAGCCATTTTCTTGATTTGTTCTCTTTGCGTTTCGTCTTCTACTCCGTGAAGTGAAAGGAGCGATTGAAGATAGTAAAGGACACCTGCGCAGGCAACCAAAATCATACTTGGAGAACCTAGAGGAATGCCTAGTAGCTTGCTTGAGCAACCCCTTCAGTATGTTGGGCAGCAAAGTAAATTGCAGAGAAGAAAGGCATTTGAAGGAGGATAGGGAAACATCCTACACCACCAAACATGCTGATGCCGTGTTCTTTTTGAGCGGCAAAGAGAGCTTGTTGGGCTTCGAGTTTTTCTTCTTGAGTAGTCGCTTCCTTGAGACGAGTTTGATGTGGCTCAAGGACGTGCTTGAGGGCGTTCATCTTTTCAGAGTGAAGCGTTGCCTTCCATGATTGGTAGATACCAAGTGGCAAGATAATCAAGCGCACGATAATGGTTACGATGATGATAGCGACACCAAAGCCTAGACCTTGATCAGTAGCGAAGTACTTGATAGCTTCAGCCATAGGCGCTCCGAAAGTATTCCAAATAAATCCTGTTGGCTCTCCTGTTGCTTTATCGACGCTAACACAGCCAGTCAAGACAAGCAGCATAGACACTCCCATAGCCGAGAGTGCAAAACGTTTAATAGATTTCACTGTTTTTATTCCTTCTTTAAAAATTATACCTTTCTATTCTACTGTTTTTTTACAAAATATACAATAGTTCTAGAGACTTAATTTGCGATTTTAAAGTCAGGGTAAGGAGGAAAGTTACTCAGTTTGACATCTAAGTAGCTGACTTTTGAAAAAGGTGTGGGTCCTTTACGGATTTCTTGGATAAATTTTGCCATGATAGCAGATGAGTCTGCTTGGGCTAAGATTTCCACTGTGCCATCGTCGTTATTCCATACCCGACCTGTGATGCCACCAATTTCAAGTGCCAAGCTGTAAACACCCCAACGAAAGCCGACTCCCTGCACCCTACCTTGGGCAATCATTCTAACCTTTTGCATACCAAACCCCTTTGATTGTGTTATAATATTTCTATGACTATTATAACCTCAAAAGCCAATTCTGTGGTAAAAAATGCCAAGAAATTACATCAAAAAAAAATACCGCAAGTCAGCCTATTTGATTGAAGGCTGGCACTTGTTTGAAGAAGCTGTTCAAGCTGGAGTGATGATTGAGAAAATCTTTGCCTTAGAAAGTTACCGAGACCAGTTAGCTGCTTTTCCGCAAACTGTCTGGGTGTCAGAGGATATTCTGCTAGATTTAGCGGATTCTCAGACTCCACAGGGCATTGTTGCGGTGGTTCAAAAAGAAGAAGTAGGAGAAGCTGACTTTAGTCAGGGTAAATTCTTGTTTGGAAGATGTGCAAGATCCTGGTAATGTGGGAACCATCATTCGGACTGCAGATGCAGCAGGTTTTACTGGAGTGATTGTTTCAGATAAGTCGGCAGACATCTACAGTCTCAAGACCTTACGTTCCATGCAAGGCAGTCATTTTCATCTGCCCATTTACCGGATGTCGAGTCAAGCGCTTCTCGAGAAAGCTAAGGAAGCAGCTATCTCAGTGCTGGCAACAACCCTAGCTAAAGATTCTGTTGATTACAGAGAACTGCCTCCTATAGAAAATTTTGTACTAGTCATGGGAAATGAGGGTCAAGGAATTAGTCCCCTCATGGCTGAAAGTGCAGATCAATTGCTCCATATTAGCATGAAGGGGCAGGCGGAGAGTTTGAATGTTGCCGTTGCAGCAGGTATTTTGATTTTCCATTTAAGCTAATTTTAACTTTCTTTGTTATAATCAAGGAAAGCCATTCATAGAAAAGGAGAAAAGATGAATCACACTATTATTCACGACCGCGCAGGTCTCAATCAATTTTACGCTAAGGTTTATGCCTTTGTTGGTCTGGGGATCGGACTATCTGCTTTGGTATCAGGCCTTATGTTAACGGTCTTTCAATCTCAGTTGGTTTACTTTTTGATGCAGGGACGTCTCTGGTTGACCATTGCAACCTTTGCAGAGCTAGCTCTGGTCTTTGTTGCCAGCAGTATGGCTTCAAAGAATAGCCCAGCTGCTCTTCCAGTATTTTTACTTTACTCAGTATTAAACGGCTTTACACTCAGTTTTGTGGTGGCCTTCTATACTCCAGGGACAGTTTTATCTGCCTTTGTATCGAGCGCCCTTCTCTTCTTTGTCATGGCGGCAGTGGGTGTGTTCACCAAGAAAGATTTGAGTGGCCTTGGTCGGGCTATGATGGCGGCTCTTATTGGTTTACTGATTGCTATGGTAGTCAATATTTTCTTGGCTAGCGGTTTCTTTGATTATATGATTAGCGTAGCCATGGTCTTGGTCTTCTCTGGGCTGATTGCTTGGGACAACCAAAAAATTCGCTATGCTTATGAACAATCACAAGATCGTGTAGCGACAGGTTGGGTTGTGTCAATGGCTCTCAGTATCTATCTTGATTTTATCAATCTCTTCCTAAGTATTTTACGTATCTTCGGTCGTAATGACTAAAGGTCTATGAAATCAGTGTTTTGAATGACACTGATTTTTTTTAAAATTTCTCTTTCCTTTTCTCGAAAATAGGTGTATAATGCTTTTAATTAATTTTTTGAGGAGTAGCTTATGAAGAAAAGTTTTATCCACCAACAAGAAGAAATTTCCTTTGTCAAAAACACTTTTACTCAGTATTTGAAAGACAAGCTAGAAGTTGTCGAAGTTCAAGGTCCTATCTTGAGTAGGGTCGGTGACGGGATGCAGGACAACTTATCAGGTGTGGAGAATGCCGTATCGGTCAAGGTTCTCCAAATCCCTGATGCTACTTATGAAGTGGTACATTCCCTTGCCAAATGGAAACGCCATACCTTGGCTCGTTTTGGTTTCGGTGAGGGTGAAGGTCTCTTCGTCCACATGAAGGCCCTTCGTCCAGATGAAGATTCGCTGGATGCGACCCACTCTGTTTATGTTGACCAGTGGGATTGGGAAAAGGTTATTCCAAATGGACAACGCAACATTGCCTACCTAAAAGAAACCGTTGAGAAAATTTACAAGGCTATTCGTCTTACTGAGCTAGCTGTTGAAGCCCGCTATGACATCGAGTCTGTCTTGCCAAAACAAATCACTTTTATCCACACGGAAGAGTTGGTGGAACGCTACCCAGACTTGACACCGAAAGAACGTGAAAATGCTATCTGTAAAGAATTTGGCGCTGTTTTCTTGATTGGTATCGGTGGTGAATTACCAGATGGTAAACCGCACGATGGACGTGCACCAGACTACGATGACTGGACAAGCGAGTCTGAGAATGGCTACAAGGGTCTGAATGGCGATATTCTTGTTTGGAATGAGGCCTTAGGTGGAGCATTTGAATTGTCTTCTATGGGGATTCGTGTAGATGAAGAAACCCTTCGCCGTCAGGTTGCAATCACAGGTGATGAAGACCGCTTGGAATTGGAATGGCACAAGGCTTTGTTGAATGGCCTATTCCCGTTGACAATCGGTGGAGGAATTGGACAATCTCGTATGGCTATGTTCCTACTTCGCAAGAAACACATCGGAGAAGTGCAAACAAGTGTTTGGCCTCAAGAAGTCCGCGATACTTACGAAAATATTTGTAGAGAATCGAACCGCAAGGTTCGGTTTTCTTTCTCTTTTCGCCTATAATTTGGTATAATAAACGGTATGAAAATCGTATCAGGAATCTATGGGGGACGTCCCCTCAAGACACTAGAAGGCAAGACGACAAGACCTACTTCGGATAAGGTTAGGGGAGCCATTTTTAACATGATTGGTCCCTACTTTGAAGGGGGACGAGTCTTGGACCTTTATGCAGGTAGTGGTGGTTTATCTATCGAAGCAGTATCGCGTGGCATGTCCAGCGCTGTTTTGGTGGAGCGAGACCGTAAGGCTCAGACCATCGTGGCTGAAAATATCCAGATGACCAAGGAAGTTGGAAAATTTCAACTCCTCAAGATGGATGCAGAAAGGGCATTAGAACAGGTAGCTGGGGAATTCGATCTCATTTTCTTAGACCCTCCTTATGCCAAGGAACAAATCGTAGCAGATATTGAAAAAATGGCTGAGAGAGCGCTTTTTTCTGAAGATATCATGGTCGTGTGTGAGACGGATAAGGCCGTTGAACTTCCAGAAGAAATTGCCTGCCTGGGCATCTGGAAGGAAAAAATTTATGGAATTAGTAAGGTGACAGTTTATGTCAGATAAGATTGGGTTATTCACAGGCTCATTTGACCCTATGACAAATGGGCATCTGGATATGATTGAACGAGCTAGCAAACTATTTGATAAGCTTTATGTGGGTATTTTTTTTAATCCTCACAAACAAGGATTTCTCCCTATCGAAAATCGTAAACGGGGGTTAGAAAAGGCTGTGAAACATTTGGAAAATGTTGCAGTCGTGTCTTCACATGATGAATTGGTGGTTGATGTTGCAAAAAGACTGGGAGCTACTTGCCTAGTGCGGGGCTTGAGAAATGCGTCGGATTTGCAATATGAAGCCAGTTTTGATTACTACAACCATCAGCTGTCTCCTGATATAGAGACCATTTATTTACATAGTCGACCTGAACATCTCTATCTCAGTTCATCCGGTGTTAGAGAGCTTTTGAAGTTTGGTCAGGATATTGCCGGCTATGTTCCTGATAGTATTTTGGAGGAAATAAGAAATGAAAAAAAAGATTAGATGGCCCTTATATGTCATTGCGGCCTTGATTGTGACTTTCTTGGCATTTGTAGTGCCCTTGCCCTACTATATAGAGGTTCCAGGTGGTTCGGAAGATATTCGCCAAGTCCTTAAAGTCAATGACAAAGAAGATAAGGAAGCTGGGGCCTATCAATTCGTTACGGTTGGTGTCCAGCACGCTACTTTAGCCCATATGATTTATGCTTGGTTGACGCCTTTTACAGATATTCGTAGTGCCCAAGAGACTACAGGTGGTTCTTCCGATGTTGAATTTATGCGGATCAATCAATTCTACATGCAAACATCGCAAAATATGGCCAAGTATCAAGGGCTAAAAACAGCTGGTAAGGATATTGAACTTAAGTACCTTGGGGTTTATGTCTTGACTGTGACGGATAATTCGACTTTTAAAGGGATTCTCAACATCTCTGATACGGTCACAGCAGTCAATGATCAAACCTTTGACAGTTCCAAAGACTTGATTGATTATGTCAATTCTCAAAAATTAGGGGACTCTGTCAAAGTAACCTATGAAGAGGATGGGCAAACCAAATCTGCAGAAGGAAAAATTATTACTCTAGAAAATGGCAAAAATGGGATTGGAATCGGTTTGATTGACCGTACGGAAGTGACCAGTGATGTCCCAATTCGCTTTTCAACAGCTGGTATTGGCGGTCCAAGTGCAGGTCTCATGTTTAGTCTGGCCATCTATACCCAAATAGCTGACCCTGGCCTTAGAAATGGCCGTATCGTTGCCGGTACCGGAACTATTGACCGCGATGGTAATGTAGGGGACATTGGAGGTATTGATAAGAAAGTTGTTGCTTCGGCTAGAGAAGGTGCCGCTATTTTCTTTGCTCCTGATAACCCTGTTAGTGAAGAAGAACAAAAAGCGCATCCTGATGCTAAAAACAACTACCAAACAGCCCTAGAAGCTGCTAAAACAATCAAGACAGATATGAAAATTGTGCCTGTTAAAACCCTACAAGATGCAATTGATTACTTGAAAAACAATCCCTAGTTTTTGAGTGAAGTTTCCAAACTAGCGCACAAACAGAGAAGATGGTATAATAGTCAAATGGTTCAATTATTATTCACTCTAAGCAGTCATATGCTCTTTATTTATGTGAGTTTTTACCTTTTAAAGGATCTTGTTAGATGGGAAAAGGTTTTAAAAGTGACAGCTGAGAATACAAGAAAAGTTCGTTTACTAGTAGCCTTTTTTAGCATTTTCATGGGCTATATCTTGAGTTCTTTCTTTATCAGCCTGTATCAGTTGTGGCAAGAAGCACTTAGAGGACTATTATAATTTGCGTGTTTAAGAAATTACTTTCAAGATATTATTAAACTTATAGGGAGAAATAGAATTCATGGATATTATAATCTTATTATTGATAACGCTATTAATTTATTTGTTACCTCAAAATAAGGAGTATCTAAATGTTAAATCTACATCAGGGCTTAGAGGATTTCTAGCTATAGGAATAATATTTCATCATTTGTCACAATGGGTTACATCTGGTGATGAATTTTCTAATTTTTCCTATATGGGAACTTATATCGTTTCTATTTTCTTTTTTTTATCAGCCTATGGATTGTATTTTTCAGAACGAAAAATAAGAAAAAAACTATCTAGATAATTTTTTTAGTTAAGAGACTTTCTAAAATTCTAGTTCCATTTTTTTCTATATCTTTGATTTATATGTTTTTACAGATTTTTTTAAACGGTCAATTAATGGATTTAAATTTTTTTGCTAATTTATTTAAAAAAAGGAAGTACAATTATTTATAATGGTTGGTTTGTCGATATTATAATTTTTAATGTATATATTTTTTTATATATCGTTTAAGTTTTTTTCAGAAATAAGTTTATTTCTATTGTTATCAATACAGTATTCATAATTGGTTATATCTGTTTAGCTATAAAATTAGGTTACGGTTTTTTGGTGGTATAATAGTGTTTTTTTCCCTTCATTATTGGCTTAATATGGGCTAAAAATAAAGAGAAAATTGATGGAGTTTTAGATAGACATTATTTTATCATACTTGTTTTTAGTAACTGTGTTACTCTTTATTTCACATCAATACGATATTTTGTTGAGGTATGTGCATTTAGAAGATAGTTATAGTTATGCGTTAGCTGCTAATTTAGATAATATTATTTTTACAATCTACTTTATTACTGTTTTTTTGAAAAAAATAAATTTTTCAAATATATATTTGATTTTAATAGGTAGTATATCATTTGAATTATATATGATACATGGATTAGTAATCTCTATTCTAGAAAAAATATTTGTGTCATCCAGAGTAAATGATGTGTTATTTACATTTTTTGTATTGATGATAAGTCTGATTTTAGCTTGGATTATTAACAAATTAGTTAATAGGTTTATTCAACAAGTAAGTCTATTTATAAAATCAACATTAAAGGAAAATACTCTATGGAAAAAATTGTAGTTCAAGGTGGCGATAATCGTCTGGTAGGAAGTGTTACGATCGAAGGAGCAAAGAATGCAGTCTTGCCCTTGTTGGCAGCGACTATTCTAGCAAGTGAAGGAAAGACTGTTTTGCAGAATGTTCCTATCTTGTCAGATGTTTTCACTATGAATCAGGTGGTTCGTGGTTTGAATGCCAAGGTGGATTTTAATGAAGAAGCTCATCTTGTTGAGGTGGACGCGACTGGCGATATCACTGAGGAAGCTCCTTACAAGTATGTCAGCAAGATGCGTGCATCTATCGTTGTCTTGGGACCAATTCTTGCCCGTGTAGGTCATGCCAAGGTATCCATGCCAGGTGGGTGTACCATTGGTAGCCGCCCTATTGACCTTCATTTGAAAGGCCTGGAAGCTATGGGGGCTAAGATTAGTCAGACAGCTGGTTACATCGAAGCCAAGGCTGATCGCTTACATGGGGCTCATATCTACATGGACTTCCCAAGTGTTGGTGCTACGCAGAACTTGATGATGGCGGCGACCCTGGCTGATGGGGTGACAGTGATTGAAAATGCTGCGCGTGAGCCTGAGATTGTTGACCTCGCCATTCTCCTCAATGAAATGGGAGCCAAGGTCAAAGGTGCTGGTACAGAGACTATTACCATTACGGGTGTTGAGAAACTTCATGGTACAACTCACAATGTAGTCCAAGACCGTATCGAAGCTGGAACCTTTATGGTGGCTGCTGCTATGACTGGTGGTGATGTCTTGATTCGAGACGCTGTCTGGGAGCATAACCGTCCCTTGATTGCCAAATTGCTTGAAATGGGAGTGGAAGTGACAGAGGAGACTGAAGGGATTCGAGTTCGTTCTCAACTAGAAAATCTAAAAGCTGTTCATGTGAAAACCTTGCCCCACCCAGGATTTCCAACAGATATGCAGGCTCAATTTACAGCCTTGATGACCGTCGCAAAAGGGGAATCAACTATGATAGAGACAGTTTTCGAAAATCGTTTCCAACATCTAGAAGAAATGCGTCGCATGGGCTTGCATTCTGAGATTATCCGTGATACAGCTCGTATTGTTGGTGGGCAACCTTTGCAGGGGGCAGAAGTTCTTTCAACTGACCTTCGTGCCAGTGCAGCCTTGATTTTGACAGGTTTGGTATCACAGGGAGAAACCGTGGTCGGTAAATTGGTTCACTTGGATAGAGGTTACTACCGTTTCCATGAGAAGTTGGCACAGCTAGGTGCTAAGATTCAGCGGATTGAGGCAAGTGATGAAGATGAATAAGAAATCAAGCTACGTAGTCAAGCGTTTACTTTTAGTCATCATAGTACTGATTTTAGGTGTTTTAGCCCTAGGAATCGGTCTAATGGTAGGCTATGGAATCTTGGGCAAGGGTCAAGATCCATGGGCTATCCTGTCTCCAGCAAAATGGCAGGAATTGATTCATAAATTTACAGGAAATTAGGCTGGGAGACCAGCCTTTTTATAAAGATAAGGAGAAATATGAACAAAAAAACAAGACAGACACTGATCGGACTGCTAGTGTTATTGCTTTTATCTGCAGGGAGCTACTATATCAAGCAGATGCAGTCGACACCTAATAGTCCCAAAACCAAGCTTAGTCAGAAAAAACAAGCGTCTGAAGCTCCTAGTCAAGCATTGGCAGAAAGTGTCTTAACAGACGCAGTCAAAAGCCAAATAAAAGGGAGTCTTGAGTGGAATGGAGCAGGTGCTTTTATTGTCAATGGTAATAAAACAAATCTAGATGCCAAGGTTTCAAGTAAACCCTACGCTGATAATAAAACAAAGACAGTGGGCAAGGAAACCGTGCCAACTGTAGCTAATGCCCTCTTGTCTAAGGCTACTCGCCAGTACAAAAATCGTGAAGAAACTGGGAATGGTTCGACTTCTTGGACCCCTCCAGGCTGGCATCAGGTTAAGAATCTAAAGGGATCTTATACGCATGCCGTCGATAGAGGTCACTTGTTAGGCTATGCCTTAATCGGCGGCTTGGATGGTTTTGATGCCTCGACAAGTAATCCTAAAAACATTGCTGTTCAGACAGCCTGGGCAAACCAGGCGCAGGCCGAGGATTCGACTGGTCAAAACTACTATGAAAGCATGGTACGTAAAGCCTTGGACCAAAACAAGCGTGTCCGTTACCGTGTGACCCTTTACTACGCTACAAACGAGGACTTAGTTCCTTCAGCTTCACAGATTGAAGCCAAGTCCTCAGACGGAGAATTGGAATTCAATGTTCTAGTTCCCAATGTTCAAAAGGGGCTTCAACTGGATTACCGAACTGGAGAAGTTACAGTTACTCAGTAAAAGATAACATAAACTCCTATGTCACTTGTGGATGTAGGAGTTCTTCTTTTACTAGTTTAATCAAGGTTAAGGAGGACTACAATAGACACTGATAAAAAATAGGTAAATTCCCAAACTAAGTTCCACTGCTAATCCAAGTGGAAGTTAGTCTGATAAAAATCATAAAAACCATAAAAACCAGTAGAATTCCGTGTCAGGGTAAGTTCCACTGGTTTTAATACTGCTTGATTTCATCGCTTTTGTAGCCGAAAGGAATCGGAAAAAAGAGCGCACAAAAACCTCTCATCTGAAAGCGTTTCAAATTAAGTTCCGCTATGGTGGAAGTTAGTGTGAGACGTTTGAATGGGTTTTTAGGTTAGTTTTTAGAACTTATGTTGGAGTAATGTAGAAGACTGACAGACGTCTTCTGCAGGTATTTTAGAAATGCCAAGAAGTTTAGGAATCTCTTCTCCATAAGTAAAGGCAAAAAGTTCATAGGCTGACTTTCCATTCAAAGCAACGCGTTTGACGCTGTTGACATGCGAACAAACTAGATTGATGTCCTCCTGAGTTAAGTTGTCAAAAGAAGTTCCCTTAGGTAGAATGTCGCGAATTAGTGTGTGATTTTTCTCAATTCTCCCTTTCTGGTCAGAGCGATTAGGATCACAAAAGAAAAGTTTACTCTCCTCGAACATCCATTTTCGATGTCATCAACCCTGGCAAACTCTCCACCATTATCTGTGAGGATGACAGGAAAGAGTTGACAGAAATCTTTATCCGCTTGGTGAAGGGTGTTCTTGATATCATAGAGGTGTTTAGTAACCTCAAGGGCAGTTTTATTATCCAGAAGTCTAGCGAAGATAAAGTTACAGAAAGATAAATTGAAGGTGAGTAGTACTTTACCTCCCATCCTGCCCATAACGGTGTCCATTTCCAGCCAAGAGTCTAGTTGATTCAGTGCTAAATAGTTTTGGAAATCCTCATAGGAACGTCCTTTTTTAGCTTCTTTAGGGATGGAAGGTAGCTTACTTTTCCGTCTTTCTTTGAATTTAACGGCTCTGACTAGGTCAATAGGAGCGATAGATAGGTATCCTTTTCGGATATGTCGATAGACAGTTGAGGAGCTGACATCAAGGTTATGAGTTTTGAGGATATGATAGATGTGTTGTCCCTTTTTAACCCCATCAGAAATGACTTTGTCCATGTCCCAGAAGGTCTTGGAATTGAGGGGAGTTCCTTCACGAGCTTCAACAAGAGTTTGTTCGTATTGTTTTTGAGCTTGTTTAGCGAGGTAGAAAATCTTCTTATAGCCACAATTTTGTCTTCTTTAGGACAGTCATTACAGACAAAGGGAGCCTTAGCGAGTAGAGGGCAAGGAAGGTTGTTAGAGGTAGAGTCTCTAACTTGTCTGTTTCGTTTGACTTCTTTGGAAACAGTAGTCGGATTTTTTAGAATAAGTTGTCCGATAGCTTTGAAGGTTTCACCGCGCTCTAAGCCTAATTGAATATCATTACGTTCTGAAAGGGTAAGGTTTTATGTTTTGTCATAGTGGACCTCATTTCTAACTCAAACGTCTCATACTTAATTCCACCATAAAAATCCGTTTTAGACTAATTTCCACTTCGGTTGGGCAAGTGGAAGTTACTTTGAGAAGTTAGCCTGATAAAAAATAATATGTACTGGACTAGATTTTGTGATATAATAAAGGATAAGTTACTATTTTAGGAGAAGAACTATGGAAGACCCAAGTAGTCAGAATTTGTTGCTACAATTTGTTTTATTGTTTATCTTGACGGTGTTAAATGCTTTTTTCTCAGCCACAGAAATGGCCATGGTTTCTCTTAACCGTGCGCGGGTTGAACAAAAGGCAGAAGAAGGAGATAGACGCTATATCCGCCTGCTGAAGGTACTAGAAAATCCTAACCACTTTTTATCAACCATTCAAGTAGGAATTACCCTGATTACGATCTTATCAGGGGCTAGTTTGGCAGAAACTCTGGGCAGAGAAATTGCATCTTGGCTTGGAAATAGTGAAACAGCTTATGCCGTTGCAAGTTTTCTATCTTTAGCATTTTTGACTTATATTTCCATCGTTTTTGGGGAATTGTATCCCAAAAGAATCGCTCTTAATCTAAAGGATGCCTTGGCGATTCGTACAGCGCCAGTTATTATTGGATTGGGGAAACTAGTTAGTCCCTTTGTTTGGCTCTTGTCTGCATCTACCAATCTCTTGAGTCGCTTGACTCCTATGACCTTTGACGATGCTGATGAAAAAATGACCCGTGATGAAATTGAGTACATGTTGACCAATAGTGAAGAAACACTAGATGCTGACGAAATTGAAATGTTACAAGGGATTTTTTCACTGGACGAATTAATGGCCAGAGAGGTCATGGTTCCTCGAACGGATGCATTTATGGTGGATATTAAGGACAATAGTCAAACCATTATCCAAAGTATTTTAAAACAAAATTATTCCCGTATCCCTGTTTATGATGGAGACAAGGATAACGTGATTGGGATCATTCACACCAAGAGTCTTCTTAGGGCGGCTTTTGAAGACGGTTTTGACAATATTGTATGGAAGAGAATTTTACAAGATCCACTCTTTGTTCCTGAAACTATTTTTGTGGATGACTTGTTAAAAGAATTGCGCAATACCCAAAGACAAATGGCAATCTTGCTAGATGAATACGGTGGGATGGCTGGTTTGGTGACACTTGAAGACCTCTTAGAGGAAATCGTTGGGGAAATCGATGACGAAACAGATAAGGCTGAAATCGAAGTTCATCAAATCAGAGAAGATACTTATATTGTTCAAGGTACCATGAATCTCAATGATTTTAATGACTACTTTGATGTTGAACTGGAAAGTGATGACGTTGATACCATCGCTGGTTATTATTTGACAGGAGTTGGGACCATTCCAACGACTGAGAAACTCAGTTATGAATTAGTCAGCCAAAACAAACAGCTTATCCTAACCAATGATAAGGTAAAAAATGGACGTGTTACCAAGGTAAAAGTCCAAATTACAGAAGTCGAAATAGAAGAAGAAATAGAGTAAACTAGAGGCTTTTGTCACCATGTGGTGACGAAGCTTTTTTCAGTTGATTTCAAAAGGGAATTGTGTCCTCGAAAAAACTCAGCCAAAAGTTTTTTAAAGTTATACGTATTTATTCGAGGAAAAATAAAAAAGCCCTTCAAACTGGGCTTTCTGTTCGTTTGAAACCTGATAAATCAAGTTCATAGAAGGCGGTAGACGGATTTGAACCGACGATCAAGCTTTTGCAGAGCCGTGCCTTACCACTTGGCTATACCGCCTTTACTTTTATTATTATACCTTGAAAATCATTCACAGTCAATAGCTTTTTCAGATTTTTTGTGTCAATAAGCCTAAATATTCTGAAAATTCGTTTACTTTTCTCGAAATCTATGTTATAATTGATAAAACCTATACTTTAATTAAGAGGAGTAAAGAAATGAAAAAAAGTAGAGTCTTTGTTGCAGCAGGAGTTGCTTTATTTGCGACAGGTGTGTTAGTAGCTTGTGGGAATTCAAAATCATCTGATTCGACAGCTCCAAAAACCTATGGCTATGTTTATTCAGCTGATCCAGAAACATTGGACTATCTTATCTCTGGAAAAGAGAGTACGAAAGTGGCTACTTCAAACGGGATCGATGGTCTCTTTACAAATGATAAATACGGGAATTTGACTCCTGCGGTTGCAGAAGACTGGTCTGTATCAAAAGATGGATTGACTTATACCTACAAAATTCGTAAAGGTGTCAAATGGATGACATCCGATGGTGAAGAATATGCCGAAGTGACTGCTAAAGACTTCGTGAATGGATTGAAACATGCGGCAGATAAGAAATCAGAAGCTCTATATCTAGCTGAGACTTCAGTAAAAGGTTTATCTGATTATTTGGCTGGGAATTCAAAAGATTTTTCTACAGTAGGTGTTAAAGCGGTTGATGACTATACTCTTGAGTATACTTTGAACCAACCAGAACCTTACTGGAACTCTAAGATGGTTTATTCAATTTTCTGGCCATTAAACGAAGAATTTGAAAAATCAAAAGGCTCTGATTTTGCTAAAGCGACAGATCCTACATCATTGCTATATAATGGACCTTTCTTGCTCAAAGGTTTGACTGCTAAATCTTCTATCGAATTTGCTAAGAACGAGCAGTACTGGGATAAAGAGAATGTTCATTTAGATACAGCAACACTGGCATATTTTGATGGTTCGGACCAAGAATCACTTGAGCGTAACTTTACAAGTGGAGCTTATAGTTTTGCTCGTCTTTACCCAACAAGTTCAAACTTCTCAAAGGTAGAGGAGTCATACAAGGATAATATTTTCTACACTCCGTCAGGAGCTGGTATTGGAGGTTTAGGTGTAAATATTGATCGACAAAATTACAAATATACATCTAAAACGACAGATGAAGAGAAAACATCTACTAAGAAAGCTCTTCTTAACAAAGACTTCCGCCAAGCCTTGAACTTTGCCTTTGACCGTACAGCTTATTCTGCTCAAGTTAACGGTAAAGAAGGTGCTCCTCTAGCAGTTCGTAATTTATTTGTGAAACCGGACTTTGTTTCCGCAGGTGAAAAAACTTTCGGTGACTTGGTTGCTGAAAAAGTTACGACTTATGGAGACGAGTGGAAAAATGTAAACTTTGCTGATGGTCAAGACGGTCTCTTTAATGCTGATAAAGCTAAAGCAGAATTTGCTAAAGCTAAAACTGCTCTGGAAGCAGAAGGTGTGAAATTCCCTATCCACTTGGATGTTCCAGTAGACCAAGCGTCTAAAAACTTTATTGCACGGATTCAGTCGTTCAAACAATCAGTTGAAAAAGTTTTAGGCGAAGAAAATGTTGTCATCGATATTCAACAGATTTCTAAAGATGAATTCTTTAATGCAACTTATTATGCTGCTAATGCGGCAGCTGAGGATTGGGATCTTTCAGGTGCTGTTGGATGGAATCCTGACTATGAAGATCCATCAACTTACCTTGATATCCTTAAATCAACTAATAGTGAGCAAACGAAAACTTATATGGGCTATGATGACCCATCAAATGCAGCTGCAGCTAAAGTTGGTATGAAAGATTACGATAAATTGCTTGATGAAGCTGGAAAAGAAACAAGTGATCTTAACAAACGTTATGAAAAATATGCAGCTGCTCAAGCTTGGTTGACAGACAGTTCACTCTTCTTACCAGCTATGTCTTCTAGTGGTGCTGCACCATTCATTTCTCGTGTTGTACCATTCTCAGCTTCTTATAGCCAATCTGGAGACAAAGGTTCAAATCTCTACTTCAAATATATTCAGTTACAAGACAAAGTTGTAACAAAGGCTGATTATGAACAAGCTCGTGAGAAATGGATTAAAGAGAAAAAAGAATCAAACGAAAAAGTTCAAAAAGAATTGACTAAACACGTTAAATAAATAACTCTCAAGGGAACTTTCTCTCCATGAGGAGAAGGTTCTTTTGGGATTTAAAAAGGAAACGATATGAAGAAATATATTTTTATGCGTGTCTTGCGGTCATTGGTTTCTATCTTCTTAGTAACAACCTTGACTTACACGATTATCTATACAATGGTTCCTCGAAAATTAATTTTCAAACAGGATACCAACTATAACAAGATTGCGACAACTGCTGATAAGCGTGATAACTATGAGAACACTGTTTATGAGCGTATGGGCTATATCGAGTACTACGATACCAAGGAATTGCAAGAAAAAGCTAGCCAGATGGATGCCTCTGTAACAGTTGAAGCTAATGACACCAACAAGGCTATCTATGAAATACATCAAACAAATCGGTCATGGTTGGACTCTAGGAGAATTTACTGAAAGTGGCCAATTCTACGCTACTCGTGAAATCCCAATTTTTGAACGTGTTTTCAAATTCTATGCTAACTTAATTGACATTGACCATACAAATAAAATTCAAGACCCTGAAAATCCAGACTTGAAACGTTACCTTCGTTTCGAAAATGATCCAGCGATCGGATGGTCATTGGTTGGTTCAGGAACTAAACATAAATATCTCTTGTACTTCAACAGTCAGTTCCCATTCGTGCATCAAAACTTTGTGAACATCAATTTAGGTGACTCTTATCCAACCTATGCTAATAGCCCTGTTTTACAGGTTATTACTCAGGGGCAAGGGCAAACAAAAACGGGTCAAGTTCAGTTCCCAACAGGTAAGAAAACTTCTTCTGTAAATATTTACTCAAGAACCTACAAATCACCTAGTCAGGCTGATTCTCGTGAAGTAGCCAACTACGGAAAAGATGATCCTTATACAGCTACTGAAAGTAACTACCAATATCCTTCTATGATTGCCAGCTCTGCTGTCGTTGGATTGATTGGTTTAGTGATTTCTTATGCGATTGCCGTGCCGCTTGGTTCAGCTATGGCTCGCTTCAAGAACACTTGGATTGATAGTTTCTCAACAGGGGCTTTGACCTTCTTGATGGCTCTTCCAACAATTGCCTTGGTTTATATTGTCCGTTTGGCTGGTTCTTCAATCGGTTTGCCAGATTCATTCCCTATCTTGGGTGCTGGTGATTGGCGTTCTTACGTTTTACCAGCAGTTATCCTTGGTTTGTTGGGGGCTCCTATTACAGCTATTTGGATTCGTCGTTATATGATTGACTTGCAATCACAAGATTTGTACGTTTTGCTCGTGCAAAAGGTTTATCTGAAAAAGAAATTTCAAACAAACACATCTTTAAAAATGCCATGGTTCCGCTTGTTTCAGGAATTCCTGGTGCCGTTATCGGGGTTATCGGTGGTGCAACTCTTACTGAAACAGTCTTCGCCTTCCCAGGTATGGGTAAAATGTTGATTGATTCTGTAAAAGCATCTAATAACTCTATGGTCGTTGGTCTTGTCTTCATCTTTACATGTATTTCTATCCTCTCTCTTCTTTTAGGAGATATTTGGATGACTATTATTGACCCACGTATTAAATTGACTGAGAAAGGAGGCAAATAATGTCTACAATCGATAAAGAAAAATTTCAGTTCGTAAAACGTGACGATTTTGCCTCTGAAACTATTGATGCGCCAGCATATTCTTACTGGAAATCAGTGTTTAGACAATTTATGAAGAAAAAATCAACTGTAGTCATGTTGGGAATCTTGGTAGCCATCATTTTGATGAGTTTCATCTACCCAATGTTTTCTAAGTTTGATTTCAATGATGTCAGCAAGGTAAACGATTTTAGCGCTCGTTATATCAAGCCAAATGCTGAGCATTGGTTCGGTACTGACAGTAACGGTAAATCGCTCTTTGACGGTGTCTGGTTCGGAGCTCGTAACTCTATCCTCATTTCTGTCATTGCGACAGCGATTAACTTGGTTATCGGTGTCTTTGTCGGTGGTATTTGGGGAATTTCAAAATCCGTTGACCGTGTCATGATGGAAGTTTATAACGTCATCTCAAACATTCCACATCTTTTGATTGTCATTGTCTTGACTTACTCAATCGGAGCTGGATTCTGGAATCTGATTTTTGCCATGAGTGTAACAACATGGATTGGGATTGCCTTCATGATCCGTGTGCAAATCTTGCGTTATCGTGATTTGGAATACAACTTGGCGTCACGTACTTTGGGAACACCGACCTTGAAGATTGTTGCCAAAAACATCATGCCACAATTGGTATCTGTTATTGTGACAACGATGACCCAAATGCTTCCAAGCTTTATCTCATACGAAGCCTTCTTATCTTTCTTCGGTCTTGGATTACCGATTACAGTACCAAGTTTGGGTCGTTTGATTTCGGATTATTCACAAAACGTAACAACCAATGCTTACTTGTTCTGGATTCCATTGACAACTCTTGTCTTGGTATCCTTGTCCTTTTTCGTAGTTGGTCAAAACTTAGCAGATGCTAGTGATCCACGTACACATAGATAGGAGTAGAAATGACAAAAGAAAAAAATGTAATTTTGACTGCTCGCGATATTGTCGTGGAATTTGACGTTCGTGACAAAGTATTGACAGCCATTCGCGACGTTTCCCTTGAACTAGTTGAAGGAGAAGTACTAGCCTTGGTAGGCGAGTCAGGATCAGGGAAATCTGTTTTGACAAAAACCTTCACAGGTATGCTTGAAGAAAATGGTCGTATTGCCCAAGGAAGTATTGACTACCGTGGTCAAGATTTGACAGCCTTGTCTTCTCACAAGGATTGGGAACAAATTCGTGGTGCTAAGATTGCGACGATTTTCCAGGATCCAATGACTAGTTTGGACCCAATTAAAACAATTGGTAGTCAGATTACAGAAGTTATTGTAAAACACCAAGGAAAGACAGCCAAAGAAGCAAAAGAATTGGCGATTGACTATATGAATAAGGTTGGGATTCCAGACGCAGATAGACGTTTTGATGAATACCCATTCCAATATTCTGGAGGAATGCGTCAACGTATCGTTATTGCTATTGCTCTTGCCTGCCGACTGATGTCCTGATCTGTGATGAGCCAACGACTGCCTTGGATGTAACCATCCAAGCACAGATTATTGATTTGCTGAAATCATTACAAAACGAGTACCATTTCACAACAATCTTTATCACCCACGACCTTGGTGTGGTAGCAAGTATTGCGGATAAGGTAGCGGTTATGTATGCAGGAGAAATCGTTGAATATGGAACTGTTGAGGAAGTCTTCTATGACCCTCGCCATCCATATACATGGAGTCTCTTATCTAGCTTGCCTCAGCTTGCTGATGATAAAGGGGATCTTTACTCAATCCCAGGAACACCTCCGTCACTTTATACTGACCTGAAAGGGGATGCTTTTGCCTTGCGTTCTGACTATGCAATGCAGATTGACTTCGAACAAAAAGCCCCTCAATTCTCAGTATCAGAGACGCATTGGGCTAAAACTTGGCTTCTTCATGAGGATGCTCCAAAAGTAGAAAAACCAGCTGTGATTGCAAATCTCCACGATAAAATCCGTGAAAAAATGGGATTTGCCCATCTGGCAGACTAGGAGGAAGGAAATGTCTGAAAAATTAGTAGAAATCAAAGATTTAGAAATTTCCTTCGGTGAAGGAAGTAAGAAGTTTGTCGCGGTTAAAAATGCTAACTTCTTTATCAACAAGGGAGAAACCTTCTCGCTTGTAGGTGAGTCAGGTAGTGGGAAAACAACTATTGGTCGTGCGATCATCGGTCTCAATGATACAAGTAATGGTGAGATCATTTTTGATGGTCAAAAGATTAATGGTAAGAAATCGCGTGAACAAGCTGCGGAATTGATTCGTCGTATCCAGATGATTTTCCAAGACCCTGCCGCCAGTTTGAATGAACGTGCGACTGTTGATTATATTATTTCTGAAGGTCTTTACAATCACCATCTGTTCAAAGATGAAGAAGAACGTAAAGAGAAAGTTCAAAATATTATCCGTGAAGTAGGTCTTCTTGCTGAGCACTTGACTCGTTACCCTCATGAATTCTCAGGTGGTCAACGTCAACGTATCGGTATTGCCCGTGCCTTGGTCATGCAACCAGACTTTGTTATTGCGGATGAGCCCATTTCAGCCTTGGACGTTTCTGTACGTGCCCAAGTTTTGAACTTGCTCAAAAAATTCCAAAAAGAACTTGGCTTGACCTATCTATTTATCGCCCATGACTTGTCGGTCGTTCGCTTTATTTCAGATCGTATCGCAGTTATTTATAAGGGTGTTATTGTAGAGGTTGCCGAAACAGAAGAATTGTTTAACAATCCAATTCACCCATATACTCAAGCCTTGCTTTCAGCGGTACCAATCCCAGATCCAATCTTGGAACGTAAGAAGGTCTTGAAGGTTTACGACCCAAGTCAACACGACTATGAGACTGATAAGCCATCTATGGTAGAAATCCGTCCAGGTCACTATGTTTGGGCTAACCAAGCTGAATTGGCACGTTATCAACAAGGATTAAACTAATATTGGTTTTATAATTTCCATGTCAATTTTTATGGAAATTATAAACCTTTTTTATATCCTTAAAAGAGATAGGTTTAAAAATTTTAAAATGATAAAAACGCATAATATTAGATGTAGGCGTACTGACATTATGCGTTTCTATTATGTAAAGTTTTGATAAATTTCTCCTAATACTCTTTGATTTTCATTGAGTATAAGCTTGAGTTTTTCTATAGCTTCAAACTTATGTATAGAGAAATTTAGAAATGGGAGTATGTTAGATTAGTGAAGTGAATATCAAATTCTAATAAGTTACTATCAATTGCTTATAATCATCTTATTTGATAATCTGTATCTGTTTCCAACTATTATACAATTGTTTATCCCATATTTATTTAAAATTGACCAATAACAACTGTACTAGTTTTCTCCAATGAAATTGACGAGATCGCGTCTAATAGTTCATTATAGTAGAATCCGTTTTTCAAATCTGTTTTAGTAGCTAGAGCGAACACTTCTAGCGTATATCGATGATCTTTATCAGGAGGAGTTGGTCCAACAAACATAGAATCAATTTCAGAAAAGTCAGTTTCCAATAGAGGACTTGCGAAACTATTTTTCCCTTGCGTAATAGAAGCTTTATAATCTAGACTGTAATTTTCAGGAATAATGACTGTATTATTTTTGACTTCTATATTCGTAGCAAGCCAATGAATCCAAGGGAATGAACAAACTGGAATAGCATCATAATCAATTAAAGTAATAGCTATGTATTTTGTCCCTTCTGGTAATTCGCTAATCTCAAAGGGGAAGGAGCGTACAGGATTCCCCTTAATAATGTCGGTACAATCTGCTTCTTTTCCAAATCGTTTAGGCAATAAGTTCTGGTTAAAAGGTATATTAATTTTCATCATATTGCTCCTTTCATATAATCGAATAAATTATTCTTGATTCTATGATATAATAAATACTAACTTTTTAAAATTTGGAAAAAGTTAATAATTCATTAAATATTATTTTAGGAAGGAGAGGAGATAATGAATTTAGATTGGTATTATACATTCTTAGTATTATCTAAACACCTCAATTATCATAGAGCAAGCGAAGAATTATTTTTAACGGAACCAACACTTCACCAGCAAATAAAAAAGCTCGAAAAACACTTACAAGTAAATTTATTTGAAACAGTTGGAAGAAATTTAACTTTAACTCCAACAGGACGAGAATTTATCCCTATAGTAAAAAAAATAATTACAACGTATGAAGATGGAATTAAAAAAATACAATTAAAAAATAAAAAGTTGGAAACACATTTAAACATCGCAGTTTCACCTTACATAGCTACCTATCTGTTACCGAAATTTCTTCCAGAATTTTTTGAAGAACAACCATCTGTAGGTATTTCAATTACCGTTTTACAAAATGATATCGCTCGAGAAATTGAAAATAATCAATTTGATATTGGGATAGCTAGGGAAGAACCCTATACTACAAAGATTAATTCAGAAAAAATTTGTGAGGGTAAAATTGCTCTTTTTTATCCCAAAAATGATTCTCAACTAACTGAGGTGGAGTTATTTCAAAAATATAAGATTTTATCAGATAATCATCCTGTTTATTGGAAACAAGTAAAACAAGAAATTTCTGAAATTGTTCCAGAATCTCAATTTGTTTCTATAAAGGATATAGCAGTGACTGAGAAATTGATTGAAATGGGACAAGGGATATCTTATCTTCCTCTATACCTTAAAATGACTTTAAGTCCTAATATTGCTACTCGAATACCAGAAGAAATTTCGATTCCACTATCTTTTACTTACATAATGACTAGAAAAAATTCGGAAGCTATTGAACTTTTCAAAGATAAATTTAAGGAATTTATTGTTTTTGAGCAAAATAAAGTAAATTTTTAACTCTTAAAAAGATGACTTGTGTATCTAGAAGCTAGTGTTAATGTATAAAATTGAAATTTCGTGTCATCTTTTCTGGGTTTAGACTGACTTTGTTATGAGTTTGAAACAGAAATCGAAAAACTTTGAAAGAATTTTCGAAAAATTTTAAAAAATTCTGAAATATTCTTGACAGCTGATGAAAAAGGTGGTAAGATAGGAAACATCAAAAAAGAAAGCAGAAAAAGAAATGAATAAGAGACAAGCTGTAATTATGAATCAAAACTTTTACTTTAGCTACTTTAGATAGTGTTTGTAGACATGTCACCATGGATGCAAACTGTTCAAGCAATTTGTTTGTATCTATGTGGCTAAGATTTTTGATTGTGGTCCATATAGATGAATATCTAAATGGACTAGCTAAGTTGTAACTTGTTAGATTATTTCAAGCATCCGTTTAGATATTATCTAGGCGGTTTTTTGTTTTATCTTTTCTGAGAAGGAGTTTCATTATGAAAGTTGTTCGAAAATTACTAGCACCCCTCTTGGTAGTGGGGATTCTCTTGACCTCTCTGATCAGTTTGCATCAGTTGAAGGCAGATAAGAAAAAAGATGTATTTCGTATCGGTATTTCGCAGTTTATTACCCACCAGTCCTTAGATGCTACTAGAGAAGGATTTGTGGATGAACTGGCCAAGCAAGGCTATATTGAAGGGAAAAATATCGAGATTGATTTGCAAAATGCACAGGGTGAGCAAAGAAATCTAAAAACCATTTCCCAGCAACTAGCAGAATCTAGTGATGTCGTTCTAGCCATCGCAACGCCTTCTGCTCAGAGCTTGGCTAATACAACACAAACGACACCGGTTATCTTTTCAGCGGTAACAGACCCTGTCAGTGCCAAGTTAGTTGAGTCAAGAGAGCATCCTGGGGGCAATGTAACTGGGACAAGCGATCAGTCATCAGATGCCATTTCAACCCAAATCAATTTGATAAAGAAAGTGTTGCCAAAGGCTAAAACGATTGGAATTCTCTATACTCAGAGCGAGCCAAACTCAGTTGTCCAAAAGGATGAAGCTAAGCGACTTCTGGAAGAAAAAGGATTTACCGTTGTTGAAAAAACAATCTTGGACAGCAACAACGTCAAGGCGGCAGCAGAGAGCTTGATGGCAGAGGTGGATATGGTTTTTGTACCAACGGATAATATCATTTCGTCAACCATGGAAACAGTCAAGCAGGTTTCTATTAAACACAAGGTTCCAGTATTTGGTGGCTCAACAGAAATGATTGCTGTTGAGTGGCTTTGTATAACTACGGAACCAATTATGAAGAATTGGGAAGACAGACAGCAAGAATGCTGGTTCGTGTCTTAAAAAGGTGAGAAGCCAGAAAATATAGCAGTTGAGTTGCCTGAAAAAGCTGGAATTGCATACCAATCAAGAAATGGCAGATGCATTGGGAATTGATATTAGTAAGTTAGAAGGCAAGAAATAAGGAGGTTTAAGATGAATTTTTGTATTATCTAGTTTATCAGAAGGTTTGTTGTGGTCGATTATGGCGATTGGGGTCTACTTGACTTTCCGTATTTTTGGATATTGCGGATATGACTGCTGAAGGAGCCTTTCCACTGGGGGCGGCTGTCGTCGTATCTCAGATACAGGCAGGGACAAATCCTTGGATTGCGACTTTACTTGCTTTTGCTGGCAGGTATGGTAGCAGGTCTTGTATCAGGAATGCTTCACACCAAGATGAAAAATTCCAGCTCTCTTGACGGGGATTGTGACCTTGACAGGGCTTTTATTCAATCAATATTAAAAATCATGGGAAGTGTGCCCAATCTTTCCTTGGGAGATTCTTCGACTGTCTTTAAACAGTTGGCGAGCTTAGGGCTGACAACTGAAGAAGCTGTTTTTCTCACTCAGTTTAGCCTGTCTCTTACTTGTTTGTTTGGTCTTGACCCTTTTGATGAAAAACAGAGATTGGCTTGGTCTTGCGTTCGACTGGGGACAATATTCCGATGAGTGAGGCCAATGGGGTCAATGTAGACACCATGAAGATTGTTGGTTACATGATTTCAAACGGCTTGATTGCCCTATGTGGTTCCTTGTTTGCCCAAAATGATGGATTTTTCGGATGTAACTTCTGGAACAGGAACTATCGTTGTTGGTTTGAGTGCAGTTATTATTGCGGAAGTTTTTGATACACGACTTGACCATTGGAGGTCGCTTATTATCCATCGGAATCGGTGCTATTGTATACCGTTTGATTATTTTAAATATCTATGAAATTCCAAATCTAGATCAAAACCTGGTTCGTCTCTTTAATGCAATCTTGTTAGCCTTAGTTTTATTTGCACCAGAATTGCAAAAGAGATTAAAGATTCGTGGTCTGAAATTGAGAAATGAATAGGAGGAGAAAGTTATGGCAAGTTTGTTAACACTTGAAAATATTCACAAAACATTTGAAGCGGGGACGGTCAATGAGAACCATGTCCTCAAAGGATTAGATTTAGAGGTTGAAGAGGGGGATTTTATCTCTGTGATTGGTGGAAATGGAGCAGGGAAATCCACTTTGATGAATATCTTGGCTGGCAATCTATCGGTGGATGAAGGGGACCTTCTACTGGCAGGCAAATCCATTAAAAATTTGAGTGTCAGAAAGAGAGCCAAGGATATTGCTCGTGTTTTTCAAGATCCTAAGATGGGAACAGCTTCTCGTTTGACGATTGAGGAGAATATGGCTATTGCCTTGAGACGCGGGCAGAAGAGAGGGCTTGGTTGGGGCGTGAAGGAGAAGGATAGAATCCAGTTCCAAGAGGCCTTGAAGGAGTTGAATATTGGTCTTGAAAACCGCTTAAAAGTAGATACTCAATATCTCTCAGGAGGACAAAGACAGGCCTTGACCCTAGTCATGGCAGCTCTGGTGAAACCTAAACTTTTGCTTTTAGATGAACATACTGCGGCGCTTGACCCGAAAACGAGTCAAATGGTGATGGATTTGACGCAAAAGATTGTGGAACACCATCAGTTGACGACTTTGATGATTACCCACGATATGAACCATGCGATTGAGTACGGAAATCGTCTCATTATGCTCTATCAAGGCAAGATAGTGGTGGATGTCAAGGGAGAGGAGAAAAAGCATCTGACGGTTGAAGATCTCATGCATCTCTTCCAGAAAAATAGTGGCCAAAGTCTAGTCAGTGATGAGTTAGTTTTGGGATAAAGAAAAAGGCTGAGATGTGGTGTCTTAGTCTGTTTATAATATGGCTTACACAGCATTGTTAACTAGATACTTGTCAATTGCTGTATGACATTAGTATTGATTTAAATTGATACAAGGTAAAAGAAATCTGGAAGAATCTGTTTCTGTCTAGGAGTTCTCACTATTGTTAAAACCAGTCCTCAAGACAAAAGGACTGGTTTGTAGTTTAGAATATTATCTTAAAAGATATCAGTTAAATGGTAGATGAAATGGTGTATAACATACTTGAAGAACTTGAATAGGATGAGCCCTCCAAGTAATTCTTAAAAATTAATAGATCTAATCTATCTTATTTTTTTAATAAGAAAAATTGATGTTAAGACTGCACTCAGTCCTGCTAAGAAGAGGAGTGGATTTGAGGATTCACCAGTTTCTGGAAGTTGTTCTTTGTAATGAGTATTTTCCATCTGAGTAAGACTATCGGTAGTTGAAGCCTGTTCAAAGTTTAGTGAAGTTGGTTCTGAAGGTATTTCAATTGTCTTGTTTGGTGTAGTTTCTTGAGAATGGCTAGATTGATAGACTACCGCATATGTACTAAAGTGACTAGTGGTAAATTCTGCCCTACCTTCTCGAACTGTAAATCAAGTGCTTCCAATTTCTTAGTTGGACTTAGGTAATAAACATTTTCTACATCGGCTGTAATTGGTAATCTAACTAAAACAGCTCTCTGTGGTTGTATATTATGGTTATTTGGATTTTTAAATTGAATATCATAAGCATCGTATATCTTACCAAACAGTTCTTGAGCTAATACGCGTTTACTGGAGAGATGAGAAATTCCTGCTAAATCAGTTGCTCTACCAATAATCTCAACGCCAGTCTTTTCATCCTTCAGAATACGCAGTTTATAGTCAGAAATACTGCTAGTCGATGTTTTTTCTTGCCTATCATCTCCACCAGGTTTACTATAATCGGGACTTTCTACTGTAGGAGCTTTCTGTTCTCTACCTATCTCAATAGATTTGGTGTATTCAGGTATTTCCACAGTAGGCGGTTGCTCTAGTCCTGCTGTGCCGATAGGTTTAGTATATTCAGGGACGTTTACTACAGGTGGCTGTTCTAGTCCTGCTGTGCCGACAGGTTGAGTGTACTCAGGAATAGAAACCGTAGGTGGTTGCTCTAGTCCTGCTGTGCTGATAGGCTTAGTGTATTCAGGAATTTCTACAATAGGAGCAGGATCATCTCCCTTGCTTGTAGTTGGTTGCTGATTCTCATCCTTTTTGGTAAAGACAGCTACTACAGGACTGCTTGTTGTATTTCCCTGGATAGAATAAGCTTCTATCGCATTTCCAACTTTTCGATTGGTTTCGTCAGGGATAGGGATTTGTATCTGATTATCTTGGATTGATAAGACAGTCTGATCCCCAGTCGTAACCAGATGATTATCGTCTATCTTACGTAAAACTAGTGGATCTTTGATACCTGGGAAGGTCACAGCGATTGCTTCCCAGTCTCCAGCTGGTAGAGTTAAAGAGATGTTTTTATCCCCTTCCTTAAGCGGTGCGATACTTGGACTATCTACACCAACAGCAGGGGCTTTGATGATATCAAAGGAGTCTAGAGAGATTTTCTTGCGTCCTGCTGGTGAATTTGGATCAACTTTTAATGTCAAATATGATTGCCATCGCTCAGATTAGTAAATTCTCCAATTAAGGTTGCCTTTTGGGTATCTCCAGCTGTGTAGAAGTCTAGACTTGGCATTTCTTTGCCATCTAGTGTCACGAGAGCTTTTCCGAGAGCGGATGTTTAAGTCCGTAAATTCGAATACCTGTTCCAGTAAATGGAATGGTTGCTTGAGCTTCTGAAGCAGTACTTGGGTCACTGTTATTGATGTCCGCATATTTTTCTGTGCTCTTATATAATTCAGTGTCGCTCCAATCTTTGAATTGAGATCCGTATTGAATGCGAGAGTCACGGTCATCCATTTTTTCAATAGTTGTTCCCTGTCCAGGTAAAACTTTAAAGTAGTCTAAGGAAATTTTGGAACGTTCACTGCCACGCTGTTTATGCTCTTGTTTTACAGTGATGGTCATCACATGAGCACCATCTGACAATCCTGTGAAGCGACCGATAAGGCTACCTTTTTCAGTTGCACCTGCAGTATAGAAGTCCAGTTCACCGACTGATTTACCATCGATTTTGACTTCAGCGATTCCCAATTGAGATGATTTGAGACCATAGATTTCAATGCCAACACCATTGAAAGGAATGGTTGCTGTCGCATCTTTATCCGTATAGTTACCTAGTGAAAGGTCGGCAAACTTCTCTGTTCCTCCAAATAATTCTGAGTCTGCCCAGTTTCCAAATGCAGAACCGTATTGGATTCGGCTATCACGGTCATCCATCAATTGGTTATAGGTTTCGACATTGGCCTTTTCGGATACCTGTGTAGAAACATTACCTAGCATAGCCTTAACAGTATAAGTGTAGGCGAGTTGAGGATCGAGTGAGCGGTCGATAAAATGGGTTTGATTGGTTACAAATTCTCTGCTTGCAGAGGTTTGGCTAGATTCGTCTTTCGCTTGTCTTTGGATAACATAGTGGGTAGCGCCTTCTACTTGGTTGAAGGTGAGTTCGGCAGTGACGCCATTTTGTCTAACTGCTGTCAGACTGGTTACACGACCAGGTAAATGTTCAAGGTAATGACATCACCTTTTTGCGTTGCTAGTTGGATGCGGCCATCTTTAAGAACAGTTGCTTTGACAGATTTGCCATTGACCTTGATTTGGCTGGCTTCGATATTTGGATAATCTACAACTAGGTCTCCACCGACATTTGCCAGGAAGGACAGGTTTTGCAGGTTTTTATCTTTCCACTTCATGCTGACTTCAAAGTTACCACGGGCAACCAGACCAGAAACCTGACCGTCTTTCCAAGCATCTGGAAGGGCTGGCAATGGTGCAATGTAGCCAGTGTGTGATTGAAGAAGCATTTCTGCAATTCCACTGGTTGCTCCAAAGTTTCCATCGATTTGGAAAGGTGCGTGCGTATCCCAAAGGTTTTCTAGGGTTGAATATTTGAGCTGTTCAGCAAGCAGGCGATGGGCACGGTTACCGTCTAAGAGACGAGCCCAGAGGTTGATTTTATTGGCCTTAGACCAACCAGTACCACCATCTCCGCGGTGATTGAGGGTAGCACGTGCAGCCTCTAAGTATTCAGCCTGGTCTTTGCTAAAGAGCGTACCTGGGAAGAGACCTACCAGATGGGAAACGTGGCGGTGATTATTTTCAATGCCTTCATTAGTGAATTGTGGACTGTCTTCTTCGTACCATTCCTTGATACGTCCCTCTTTGTTAATGTGAAGTGGTTTTAGTTTGTCAAATTTAGCCTTTACCTCTGTGGCTAAGTCTTTGTCGACATTCAGATGGTTGGCGACTTCCATGTAGTCATGAAATAGCTGCCAGACTAGTGATTGGTCAAAGGTATTTCCAATGGTAATGGTACCGTGTTCTGGTGAGTAGGATGGAGAAGATACCCAACGGTCGCTGGCCTGGTCATAGTGCAAGAAGGAATTCCAGAACTTAGCGGTCTCCTTGAGCATAGGATAAATCTTTTCTTTTAGATAAGTTTCATCCTTGGTGAATTTATAGTAGTCATAGACGTTCTGCATCATCCAGGCATTAGCTGCTGGTGACCAACCCCAATAGTAATTCCAACCAGGAGTAGTCCAGCCAAATGGTGTTGCCTGTGTATGAACCAGCCAGCCATTTTCTTGTCCATCTTTTGATTCGATGCCAGCGTATTCTTTAGCGGCGATACGACCATAATAGCGCATGTCGTCAATGTAATTGATCATTGGCTTGGCTGTTTCAGCTAGATTGCTCATGTAGGCTGGCCAATAGTTCATTTGCAAATTGACATTGAGATGGTAGTCAGCGTTCCAAGGTGGATTGTCTACGGCATTCCAGACTCCTTGTAGGTTGGCAGGAAGGGCATCTGTCCGATCACGAGATGAACTAATCAATAAATAACGTCCGTATTGGAAGAAGAGTTCTTCCAGTTTTTGCCCTTTGCTAGGGTTATAGGTCTGAAGGGCCTCTTTTGTCGTTTGAGCAGTCTTGCTTCCACCTAGGTTTAGTTTGACGCGGTTAAAGAGGCTTTGATAGTCTTTGATATGGTCCTTTTTAAGTGTCTCGTAGTCTTTGCCCTTAGCTGCTTCGACAATCCCTTTAACTGTTTTTTCGAGGTCAATGTCTTTTCGATAGTTGGTTTTAGGATTTTGAGCAAAGTTAGTCTTGGCACTGAGTAAAAGCGTAGCATAACTAGCCCCTGTGACCGTTAAACTATCCTCATGAACAGTAATTTTTCCGTCCGTTTTAATTCCTAGATAGGATGCGAACCGGAGGCCATTATCTTTGACTGTACCTTTAGTAGGATACCATTTGGGTCTGTCGTAACATGGCCATTCTTGTAGTTAGAATATTCCGCTGAGTAGTTTCCGTTAGCAAGCAAATCTTCTGTTAAGCTATTCCAAACTGTAAAATCAAGTTTTTTGTCTCCTTTTTGGGTCAAGTGGGTCACGGTGACATCATCAGGATAGCTGGAGAAGGTTTCACGTTTGAAGGTTGTCCCATCTTGGGTGTAAGAAGTGGTTGTAGTGGCTTCTGAGATATCTAAACCACGGTGATAATCTGTTACTGTATCCAACCCCTTTTTCTGGTTATTGAAAACCATGGATACATCACCAAAGGCTAAATAACGTCCATATTGGGAGTTGTTTGGACCAACTAGATTTCGCTCAGCTAATCGTTTGGCTTTTTGGCGGTCTCCATCCTCGAGAGCCTTACGAATTTCTGCTAAAATTTTATACCGTTCCTGATAGTTTCCTCCATTATAGTCGGTACTGTCGGGACGCGGTCCACCTGACCAAAGAGTTTTTTCGTTGTATTGGATTCTCTCCTCGCCGATGAGACCAAAAACCTTAGCACCCATTTCACCATTCCCAACTGGGAGTGCTTGTTTTTCCCAGCCATCATAGGAAGGAGCTGTTGGTTTATCATAGTTTAGCTGGTAGTTGCTTTGTTCTGTCACAGGTAGTTCTTGTTTTTCGGTTTCCTTATTTTCATTAGGTTTTACAATAGCCTCAGTACTGGCTTGATTAGTTGTAGCAGAGGCAACCTTAGCTTTAGCGGGTTTGGTTTCTGAAACACTATTACCAGCTAGAACTGGTTTTGAATGGTCAATTGCTTCGCTTGGCTGTGTGTGCTCGGTTGATTCAGTTGTTTTCGTAACGGTATCTGTCTTAGCTGTAGTTTTCTCTAGTGTAGGCTCATTTTGCTTTACTTCAGTAGTATCAGCAGAGACGGTATGACTAGCTAGAAAAAAACTGCTCCAAGCAAAACAGAGGCTGTGCCGACTGTTAGCTTTCGAATACTGTAGCGACAGGATTTCTCCCTAAATAAATTTCCCATAGAAATCTCCTCTCATTTATTGTAAGCGCATTCATTTTTTCTTAAAAAATATAATGCCCTATTTACAGACTGGTATTGACTGCTTTTGTTTTTTTACAATTTTAATATAACAAATAAAATCAGAGAAAGCAAGAGATTTTCATATGAAGTTATAGTTTTATATAATGCGACTGGAAACTGGTTAAACAAGTAGTCAAAGATGCGAGTGTATAAGGCGACTATGTATTGGTATCGTCTTGAAAGCGTAGAACAAACTGGTCAGGGTGGCTAGTTTATGGTATAATGAAAGGGACTCAAAAAGAAACAGGAGAAAAATGATGGATTTACTATTAGCAATTGTATTGATTGTGCTAGCTTTTCTAGGAGGAGCTCTTGGAGGAATGTACTTGGTTCGTAAGCAAATCGAAAAAGAATTTGCTGACAACCCACGTTTGAATGCTGAAGCAGTTCGTACTCTTTTGAGTGCAAATGGTCAAAAACCAAGCGAAGTCAAGGTACAACAAGTTTACCACCAAATCATCCGCCAACAAAAAGCAGCCCTTGCTAACAATAAAAAGAAAAAATAAATAAGGAAAAGTCTGGGATGAAAGTTCCAGACTTCTCACTATGTTGGCTATGGTTTAGGGATGAGACTTTTTCCTTGCATTCTATTGATATTTGATTATGATTAAGAGAGATAGTTGTTGATGAGGCAGTCCTTCAGTTCTTAAAGACAAGTAATCATAATGAACTATCAATCAGAAAAAAGACTAGAAAGAAGACTGTATGGATAATCGACCAATTGGTTTTTTGGATTCGGGTGTCGGGGGTTTGACCGTTGTGCGGGAGCTCATGCGCCAGCTTCCCCATGAAGAAATCGTCTATATTGGAGATTCGGCGCGGGCGCCCTATGGTCCCCGTCCTGCTGAGCAAATTCGTGAATATACTTGGCAGCTGGTCAATTTTCTCTTGACCAAGGATGTCAAAATGATTGTCATTGCTTGTAACACTGCGACTGCGGTCGTCTGGGAAGAAATCAAGGCTCAGCTAGATATTCCTGTCTTGGGTGTGATTTTACCAGGAGCTTCGGCAGCTATCAAGTCTAGCCAAGGTGGGAAAATCGGGGTTATCGGAACGCCCATGACGGTCCAATCAGACATTTACCGTCAGAAAATCCATGATCTGGATCCAGATTTACAGGTGGAGAGTTTGGCCTGTCCCAAGTTTGCTCCCTTGGTGGAGTCTGGGGCCCTGTCAACCAGTGTCACCAAGAAAGTAGTCTATGAAACCCTGCGTCCCTTGGTCGGCAAGGTGGATAGCCTGATTTTGGGTTGTACCCATTATCCGCTTCTCAGACCTATTATTCAAAAATGTTATGGGGCCCAAGGTTCAACTTATCGATAGTGGGGCAGAGTGCGTACGGGACATTTCAGTCTTACTCAATTATTTTGAAATCAATCGTGGTCGTGATGCCGGACCACTCCATCACCGTTTTTACACAACAGCCAGCAGCCAAAGTTTTGCACAAATTGGTGAAGAATGGCTGGAAAAAGAGATTCATGTGGAGCATGTAGAATTATGACAAATAAAATTTATGAATATAAGGATGAACAGGACTGGTATGTCGGGTCCTATGGTATTTTTGGTGGCGTCCGGACGTTGACGGATGATGACTTGGATTTTCCTCTATTGGAGTTTGCCCAAAGATTTCGAGATGAGGATCGAGGTTTTCCTGTTTCTGTTACTGTTTTACGCTATGGTTCTCTCTACCGTTTATTGTCTTTTGTGGTAGATATCCTCAACCAAGAAATGGGACGAAATGTGGAAGTCATCCAACGTCAGGGGGCTTTTCTCTTAGTTGAAAATGGGCAACTCCTGCATGTAGAATTGCCTAAAGAAGGTGTTGATGTAGAAGCATTCTTTGAGACAAACAAGGTCAGAGAAACCTTATTGATTGCGACTCGAAACGAAGGCAAGACCAAAGAGTTCCGAGCTATCTTTGACAAGTTAGGCTACGATGTGGAAAATCTTAATGACTATCCTGACCTGCCTGAAGTAGCTGAAACAGGCATGACCTTCGAAGAAAATGCCCGTCTCAAGGCAGAAACCATTTCTCAATTAACGGGCAAGATGGTTCTGGCAGATGATTCTGGACTCAAGGTCGATGTCCTTGGTGGATTGCCAGGTGTCTGGTCAGCTCGTTTCGCAGGTGTGGGAGCAACTGATCGTGAAAACAATGCCAAGCTCTTGCACGAATTGGCCATGGTCTTTGAACTCAAGGACCGCTCGGCTCAATTCCATACAACCCTAGTCGTAGCCAGTCCAAACAAGGAAAGCTTGGTTGTTGAAGCAGACTGGCCTGGCTACATTAACTTTGAACCTAAGGGTGAAAATGGCTTTGGCTATGACCCTCTCTTCCTTGTAGAAGAGACAGGCAAGTCCTCAGCTGAATTAACCCTTGAAGAAAAAAATAGTCAATCTCACCGTGCCTTAGCCGTTAAGAAACTTTTGGAGGTATTTCCATCATGGCAAAGCAAACCATCATTGTAATGAGCGATTCCCATGGCGATAGCTTGATTGTGGAAGAAATCCGTGATCGCTATGTGGGCAAAGTTGACGCCGTTTTTCATAACGGCGATTCTGAACTGCGTTCCGATTCTCCACTTTGGGAGGGCATCCGTGTTGTTAAAGGAAACATGGATTTCTATGCAGGCTACCCAGAACGTTTGGTGACTGAGCTTGGTTCGACCAAGATTATCCAAACCCATGGTCACTTGTTTGACATCAATTTCAACTTTCAAAAGTTGGACTACTGGGCTCAGGAAGAAGAGGCCGATATCTGCCTTTATGGTCACTTGCATGTGCCAAATGCTTGGATGGAAGGTAAGACCCTCTTTCTAAATCCTGGTTCCATCAGTCAACCACGTGGGACTATCAGAGAATGTCTCTATGCTCGTGTGGAGATTGATGACAGTTATTTCAAAGTCGACTTTTTGACACGAGACCACGAGGTGTATCCAGGCTTGTCCAAGGAGTTTAGCCGATGATTGCCAAGGAGTTTGAGACTTTCTTGTTGGGGCAGGAGGAAACTTTTTTGACCCCTGCTGAAAATCTAGCTGTGTTGATTGATACCCACAATGCGGATCATGCGACCCTCTTGCTCAGTCAGATGACCTATACCCGTGTTCCTGTTGTAACAGATGAAAAACACTTTGTTGGGACTATTGGGCTCAGAGATATTATGGCTTATCAGATGGAGCATGACTTGAGCCCAGAAATCATGGCGGATACGGACATTGTCCACATGACGAAAAGGGACGTAGCGGTTGTTTCGCCTGATTTTACTATTACGGAGGTCTTGCACAAACTGGTAGATGAGTCTTTCTTGCCGGTTGTGGACGCAGAGGGGATTTTCCAAGGGATTATTACGCGTAAGTCCATCCTCAAGGCTGTCAATGCACTCTTGCATGACTTTAGTAAGGAATATGAGATTCGATGCAAATGAGAGATAGGATTTCAGCCTTTTTAGAGGAAAAGCAGGGCCTGTCTGCCAATTCCAAGCAGTCTTATAAGTATGATTTGGAGCAATTTTTAGACATTGTGGGCGAGCGGATTTCTGAGACCAGTCTCAAGATTTACCAAGCCCAGCTAGTCAATCTAAAAATCAGCGCCCAGAAACGAAAGATTTCGGCCTGTAACCAATTTCTCTACTTTCTCTATCAAAAAGGAGAGGTGGACAGCTTTTATCGCTTGGAATTAGCCAAACAGTCTGAAAAGAAGACTGAGAAGCCAGAACTCTTAGAACTAGACTCTTTTTGGCAGGAAAGCGACTATCCGGAGGGACGTTTACTAGCTCTCCTGATCTTGGAAATAGGGCTCTTGCCAAGTGAGATTTTAGCCCTCAAGGTTGCGGACATCAATCTGGATTTTCAGGTGCTGAGAATTAGCAAGGTTTCCCAACAGAGGATTGTCACCATTCCCACGACCTTGATTCCAGAATTGGAACCCTTGATGGGGCAGACTTATCTCTTTGAAAGGGGCGGGAAAGCCTATTCTCGTCAGTGGGCCTTCCGTCAGCTAGAAGCTTTTGTCAAGGAGAAAGGTTTTCCAACCTTATCAGCCCAAGCCTTGCGGGAACAGTTCGTTCTCAGACAAATAGAAAAGAAGGTCGATTTGTACGAAATTGCAAAAAAATTAGGATTAAAAACAGTCCTGACTTTAGAAAAATATAGATAATGGATATTAAATTAAAAGATTTTGAAGGGCCCCTGGACTTGCTTTTACATCTGGTCTCTAAGTACCAGATGGATATCTACGATGTGCCCATTACGGAAGTCATCGAACAGTACCTAGCCTATGTCTCAACCCTGCAGGCCATGCGTCTGGAAGTGACGGGTGAGTATATGGTCATGGCCAGTCAGCTCATGCTGATCAAGAGCCGCAAGCTCTTGCCAAAGGTGGCAGAAGTGACAGACTTGGAGGATGATCTGGAGCAGGACCTTCTCTCTCAAATCGAAGAATACCGCAAGTTCAAGCTTTGGGGGAGCACTTGGAAGCCAAGCACCAAGAACGGGCCCAGTATTATTCCAAAGCACCGACAGAGTTGATTTACGAAGATGCGGAGCTTGTGCATGACAAGACGACCATTGACCTCTTTTTGGCTTTTTCAAATATCCTATCTAAGAAAAAAGAGGAGTTTGCACAAAATCACACGACCATCTTGCGGGATGAGTATAAGATTGAGGACATGATGGTTATCGTGAAAGAGTCCTTGACTGGACGAGATCGGTTGCGCTTACAGGATTTGTTCAAGGAAGCCCAGAATGTCCAAGAGGTTATTACCCTCTTTTTAGCAACCCTAGAGTTAATCAAAACCCAGGAGCTGATTCTCGTTCAAGAGGAGAGTTTCGGAGATATCTATCTCATGGAAAAGAAGGAAGAAAGTCAAGTGGGCCAAAGCTAGACTTGATAGAGAGGAAAGATGAGTACTTTAGCAAAAATAGAAGCGCTCTTGTTTGTAGCGGGTGAAGATGGGATTCGGGTTCGTCAGTTAGCTGAACTCCTCTCTCTGCCACCGACAGGCATCCAACAGAGTTTAGAAAAATTAGCCCAGAAGTATGAAAAGGACCCAGATTCCAGTTTGGCTCTGATTGAGACAGGTGGCGCTTATAGATTGGTGACTAAGCCTCAGTTTTCAGAGGTTTTGAAGGAATACTCTAAGGCACCTATCAACCAGAGCTTGTCTCGGGCTGCCCTTGAGACCTTGTCCATCATTGCCTACAAGCAGCCCATCACGCGGATAGAGATTGATGCCATCCGTGGGGTTAACTCGAGTGGGGCTTTGGCAAAGTTGCAGGCTTTTGACTTGATTAAGGAAGATGGGAAAAAAGAAGTGTTGGGTCGCCCCAACCTCTATGTGACTACGGATTATTTCCTAGATTACATGGGGATAAATCATTTGGAAGAATTACCAGTGATTGATGAGCTTGAGATTCAAGCCCAAGAAAGCCAATTATTTGGTGAAAGGATAGAAGAAGATGAGAATCAATAAGTATATTGCCCACGCAGGTGTGGCCAGTAGGAGAAAGCAGAAGAGTTGATCAAGCAAGGCTTGGTGACGGTCAATGGCCAAGTGGTACGTGAACTAGCAACAACCATCAAGTCAGGCGACAAGGTCGAAGTTGAAGGTCAACCTATCTACAACGAAGAAAAGGTCTATTATCTGCTTAACAAACCACGCGGTGTGATTTCCAGTGTGACAGATGACAAGGGCCGCAAGACAGTTGTCGACCTCTTGCCCAATGTAAAAGAGCGTATCTACCCAGTTGGACGTTTGGACTGGGATACATCAGGTGTCTTGATTTTGACCAATGATGGGGATTTTACGGATGAGATGATTCACCCTCGTAATGAGATTGACAAGGTCTATGTTGCGCGTGTCAAAGGTGTGGCCAATAAGGACAATCTTCGTCCCTTGACCCGTGGACTTGAGATTGATGGTAAGAAAACCAAGCCAGCTGTTTATGAAATTCTCAAAGTGGATCCAGTCAAAAATCGCTCAGTAGTGCAGTTGACCATCCATGAAGGACGTAACCATCAGGTTAAAAAGATGTTTGAAGCTGTCGGCCTCCAAGTGGACAAGTTGTCTCGGACACGTTTTGGACATCTAGATTTGACAGGTCTCCGTCCAGGAGAATCCCGTCGTCTGAATAAAAAAGAAATCAGCCAACTACACACCATGGCTGTAACTAAGAAATAATGAAACGAATTTTAATAGCGCCTGTGCGCTTTTACCAACGTTTTATCTCACCAGCCTTTCCACCTTCTTGTCGTTTTGAGCCGACTTGTTCAAATTACATGATTCAGGCTATTGAAAAACATGGCTTCAAGGGTGTCTTGATGGGGGTGGCGCGGATTTTACGTTGTCATCCCTGGTCGAAAACAGGCAAGGACCCCGTCCCAGACCATTTTTCCCTCAAACGAAATCAAGAAGGGGAATGAGTCTGGGCAAACAGATTTCAAAATGATAAAAACGCATCTTAGCAGGTTTGAGTGATTCTGATAGGATGCGTTTTATCATGTAAAGATGTTAGTTGATACTCAATGAAAATCAAAGAGCAAACTAGGAAACTAGCCGCAGGCTGTACTTGAGTACGGCAAGGCGACGTTGACGTGGTTTGAAGAGATTTTCGAAGAGTATGAGTTTGAAGTTGCTTATTTCAAGCCTTTTTGTGCGTCTTCAATCATGAGTTTGGTTGATTCAAGTCCGCCTCCGCTTAGATACCAGAGATCTGGTGTTAGTTGGATAATCTTGCCATTTTTAGCGGCAGGAGTTTCAGCGATAAGGGCATTTTCTAGGACGCCATCGTTGCTTGAGTTGTCACCACCGATGGCAAGGGTACGGTTGATAACAAAGAGGATATCAGGATTGATTTCTTTGACACTTTCAAAGCTGACTTCTTGTCCGTGGCGAGAATCTTCAAATTGAGTATCAGTTGGCTTGAATTTCAAGGTTTGGTACAAGAAAGAGAAACGAGATTGGGCACCAAAGGCTGCCATTTTTCCTTCATTAAGGAGGATGGCAAGGGCTTTTTTGTCAGAGCTTTCATTTTTAGTAGCGACTTCTTGAATGCTCTTGTCTAGCTTGACTAATTCTTCCTTGGCTTTCTGTGTACCAGTTTCACCAAAGGCGCTTGCTAAGGATTCTATATTAGCCTTGGTAGAAGTCCAGTAGTCGTCCTTGCTTGCTTGGAAGAGAACTGTTGGGGCGATTTCTTTGAATTTGTCTACGAATTTTTGTGTACGTATGGAAGCAATAATCAAATCAGGCTCAAGGGCGGCGATAGCTTCTAAATCAGGTTCTTTCATAGAACCAACATTTTTAACTTTTCCAGCTAGGTCTTTGAGATAGGTTGGTACTGTTTTTGTAGGCATTCCAACGATATTTTTTTCAAATCCTAGAGCACGAATAGTATCCGCAGCACCAAGGTCAAAGGTAACAATTTTTTCAGGAACTTTTGAAAGTTTGACTTCGTCCAGTGAGCTTTTAATGATCACTTCTGTTGGAGCAGAGCTACTTGTTTCCGACTTACTAGTGCTTGAGTTTGTATTTGTACTGCATGCACCAAGTAGAAGCAAGAAGCTGGCCACTAGGGCAGTGAAATAAAGTTTAAGGGATGTTTTCATGATTTCTCCTTTTTAAAATGTGATAACGATTTAGGGAGTCTCTTGGTCTTATTGACTAAGAGACTGAAGGTTCTCTAACTTGAGCTTCTATGTTACTAGCTATAGATACAGATCTTTTTGCCATTGATATCAGCTAGCGTGATGGGAATCTCATAGAGTTGACTGAGCAGGTCAGCCTGCATGATTTGATCTGTTCTTCCCTTGCTAAAGACTTGACCATCCTTGAAGGCGACAATCTCATCTGCATACTGACTAGCCATGTTGATATCGTGGAGGACGATGATAATGGTCTTGCCGAGTTCCTCCACCAGTCTCCGAAGAATCTGCATCATGCTAACGCTTTGCTTGATATCAAGATTGTTGAGCGGTTCGTCTAGTAAGATAAAGTCCGTATCCTGGGCCAGTACCATAGCGATAAAGACGCGCTGGAGTTGTCCCCCCAGATAGACTATCGATGTAGCGGTCTTTTAAGTTGGTCAGTTCTAAATAGTCCAGAGTTTCTCGGATTTTTTCCCAATCTTCTGCCCTCAGTCGACCTCGGCTGTAAGGAAAACGTCCAAAACTGACTAGTTCTTCAACCGTCAATTTGGCTTGGTAATTAATCTTCTGCTTTAGGATGGTCAGTTCTTGGGCTAGTTCTTGCGAATTCCAACTCTCGATTTCACGACCTTTGATACTGAGAATCCCCTGATCTTTCTTGGTCAGTCTGCTCATAATGGAGAGGAGAGTCGATTTTCCAGCACCATTGGGACCAATAAAGGCTGTCAGTTTCTGAGGACTGACTTCAAGCGTAATACCTTGCAAAATATCCTGTTTTTGAATGGATTTGTCAATGTTTTCCAGTTTCACTGACGCGCCCTCCTGTATAGTAAGATAAAGAATAAGAGGCCACCTACGCTCTCGATGATCATGCTGATGCGAATTTCTAAAGCAAAGACTCGTTCGATAAGGGCTTGTCCCAAGATCAAGCTAATAAATCCAACCAGAATGGCTACTATAAAGAGTAACTTGTGCCGATAGTCTTTGACGATTAGGTAGGTAAGATTGGCCAGCATAAAGCCGAAGAAGGCCATAGGCCCTACCAAGGCAGTGGCCGTTGAGGTCAAAAGCACGATGCCCCAGAGGAGTTCTTTCTGTTCTTTTTCAACATCGAGTCCCAATATCTGAGCTGTTTCTCTTTGCAGATGCAAGACATCCAGAATGACTGCTTTCCGAAAGAAAAAGATGGTCAAAGCAAGGATAATCAGAGAACCGATGACTAGGATGGAAGTGTTGAGATGTTGAAAGGAGGCAAAAAGGCTGTTTTGCAGTTTATCATATTCATTTGGATCCATCAGGACTTGTAGGAAGGTACTGATATTTCGAAAGAGACTTCCGAGTGCTAGACAGATTAGTAGGATGAAGACCAGATCTTGCTTCATCAGCGTCTTCAAGTAGCCTTGTAAGGCAAGAAAGAAGAGGGGATTGAAGCAGAAGCAAGACTAGAAATTCTAAGGTAGGAGACTTACCAAGTTGAAGAAGCTTGCTTTCAAAAACCAGTAGTAGAGTTTGCAGTAGGACGTAGAAGGATTCGATTCCTAAAATACTTGGCGTCAGAAAGCGATTTTCCGTCAGGGTTTGAAAACTAATGGTCGAAATCCCAGTCGCGATGGCTACTAAGAGATAAACGATGATTTTTTGGGAACGCAACTTCCAAGCAAAGGCTGACAAGTGAGTGATGGGCCAAAAGTAGAGAAGACAAGCTCCGATGGCCAGAATAATGAGAATCCAGAAGAGTTTGGTATGTTTGCTTTTAGACTGCATCTTTTCGTCCCCCTCTCCAGAGAAGTAGGATAAAGACGAGGCTACCAATGATTCCTAGTAGAAGACTGACAGACAGCTCATAGGGCCGAATCAGAACTCGGGATAGGATGTCGCAAGCCAGAACTAGATTGGCACCGACCAGTGCTACGATGAGTTTGGTCTGACTTAGATTATCTCCATAGCGCTTGCGAACAAGATTGGGAACAATAACTCCGAGAAATGGTAAGCCACCCACAGTAATCATGGTGACACTAGTCGTTAGCGCCACCAGAAAGAGAGCCAGTTTTTCAAGTAAGGAGTAGGAAATACCCAAACTCTCGCTGGTTTCTTTCCCTAGATTCATGATGGTAAAAGTTTGGGATAATTTCCAAACGGCTATCAGAATGATGAGGCCTAAGAAGAGCCACTCATACTGATGGGTCTGAATCATGGAGAAGGAACCCTGGGTCCAAGCTGTCATACTCTGAACCAGATTGAAACGATAGGCGATAACTTCTGTGACAGAACCGATAATCCCGCTATAGATGATTCCAATCAGGGGCAACATCCACCTTTCCTTTACAGTAAAAATGGTCATAAAGGCTAGGAAGAAGAGAGTAAATACGATGGATGAAACAAAAGCAAAGAGCATCTTTTGAGTCAGACTAGCCGATGGAAAGACAAAGAGGCTCAAGACCATTCCTAGTTTGGCAGCTTCAGTGGTTCCAACTGTACTTGGAGCAGCAAACTGATTTTGAGTGATAGTCTGCATGAGAAGTCCTGCCATACTCATACTAGAGGCGGTCAGGAGAATGCTGATGGTTCTTGGGAGACGGGACTCTTGAAAGAGAAGCCAGGTCTGCTGGTCGAAATCAAAGAGCTTTTCCCCATGAAAAATCACTGGTTCCAATGCTAATAGAGAGAAAGACTAGGAGTAGAAGTAAGCCAATTAAATAATGAGAAAGTTTCATACCCCGTCCTTTCATGTATATTTGGTATCGAAAGATACCTTCAGATATAAATGTAACACGAAATTTTTAATCTGTCAATAAATTTTCTGACAATTTAATAAATAAAACAAGGAGAGAGCACTAGGACTTTCTCCTCTGTTATCTTATTCCAAAATATTTTTACCCTCTTTAACTCGCCAACGATAGTCTGATAAAATAATATCTTCGAGGGAGTAGCTAGCCTGCCAGTCAAGATATTGTTTAGCTTTTGATGCATTTGCTAGGACGCTAGCTGGGTCACCAGCACGACGCGCAACAATTTCGTGTGGGATTTTTTGATCTAGTAATTCTTCAGCAGTTTTAAAGATTTCTTTGACGGTATAACCTTTCTCAGTTCCCAAGTTAAAGATTTGAGAAGAACTGTCTTCTTGGAAGAGGTAATTCATCCCTTTAACATGTGCCTGTGCAAGGTCCAAGACATGAATGTAATCCCGAATACATGAACCGTCACGTGTATCGTAGTCATCTCCAAATATTTTGAGGCTATCATTTTGTCCCAATGCAGTCTTGTTGATGTTAGGAATGATGTGAGTTGGATTTTTCACTCGCAGACCGTTTGAAGCATCTATTTCAGCCCCAGCTACATTAAAGTAACGGAAAATGACATATTTCCAGTCGTAGCGATTTGGCCATCCAGTAAATCATTCGTTCACCCATTAGTTTTGTCTCTGCGTAAGGGTTGACAGGATCAAGCAGGGTGTCTTCAGTTGCTGGCTTGTCAATACAATTATTACCATAGAGAGAAGCAGTTGAAGAGAACATAATTTTTTGAATGCCAACTTCAGATAGGACTTTGAGAACTTGGTTCATACCAGCAACATTGGCAGTGAAGTATTTGCTTGGGTTTTCAATACTTTCGCTCACAACAATCTCACCTGCACAATGAAGAACAGCGTCAATCTTGTTTTCTTCCAAGTAAGTTTTTAAGGCACTGGCGTCATAAACATCCAGTTGTTTAAAGCTAGCACGACTATCTACAGCTGAACGATTTCCTGTAGAGAGATTATCTAATACATGCACCTGGTAGCCTGCATTTAAAAGAGCTTTAACTGTATGGGAGCCAATGTAGCCAGCCCCACCTGTAACAAGAATTGTTTTGGTCATGATTTTTTCCTTTTTCTAGTTTTGTACTATTTTAAAGAAAGAATAAGGGAAAGTCAACTATTTTTTGTAATTTTCGTGAAAAAAACTGAACAAATATAGCGTTGAATTGTTTTTTGTTTGGAATTAATGATTTGCTTAATCTTGGAAAGTTTCTTAGATTTTACCTCACATGAAAGAGAATACGATCTTTTTCTAAGATACAGCAAGAATATGATACTAATTTAGAAATCCACCTTCCCGCTATCCTTCTCCTATAAAAAGTGGTAAAATGGAGGAAAGAAAGAAGGAACTGAAATGACAACATTATTTTCAAAAATCAAAGAAGTAACAGAACTTGCTGCGATCTCAGGTCATGAAGCGCCTGTCCGTACTTATCTTCGTGAAAAGTTGACACCGCATGTGGATGAAGTGGTGACAGATGGCTTGGGTGGTATTTTCGGAATTAAACATTCAGAAGCTGCGGATGCACCGCGCGTCTTAGTCGCTTCTCATATGGATGAAGTTGGTTTTATGGTCAGCGAAATCAAGCCAGATGGTACCTTCCGTGTCGTTGAAATCGGTGGTTGGAACCCTATGGTGGTTAGCAGTCAACGTTTCAAACTCTTGACTCGTGACGGTCGTGAAATTCCAGTAATCTCAGGCTCAGTACCTCCACATTTAACTCGTGGAACAGGTGGACCAACCATGCCAGCTATTTCAGATATTATTTTTGATGGTGGTTTTGTGGATAAGGCTGAGGCAGAAAGCTTTGGAATCCGTCCTGGTGACACCATCGTACCAGATAGTTCTGCAATCTTGACAGCCAATGAAAAAAATATCATCTCAAAAGCTTGGGACAACCGCTACGGTGTTCTTATGGTTAGCGAGCTAGCAGAAGCTCTGTCAGGTCAAAAACTCGGAAATGAACTCTATCTTGGCTCTAACGTCCAAGAAGAAGTTGGTCTTCGTGGTGCTCATACTTCCACAACTAAGTTTGACCCAGAAGTCTTCTTAGCAGTTGACTGCTCACCAGCAGGTGATGTCTACGGTGGTCAAGGCAAGATTGGGGATGGAACCTTGATTCGTTTCTATGATCCAGGTCACTTGCTTCTCCCAGGAATGAAAGATTTCCTTTTGACAATGGCTGAAGAAGCTGGTATCAAGTACCAATACTACTGTGGTAAAGGCGGAACAGACGCTGGCGCAGCTCATTTGAAAAATGGTGGTGTCCCATCTACAACAATTGGTGTTTGCGCTCGTTATATCCATTCTCACCAAACCCTCTACGCTATGGATGACTTCATAGAAGCTCAAGCTTTCTTACAAGCCTTGGTGAAAAAATTGGATCGTTCAACGGTTGATTTGATTAAAAATTATTAAACCATAAGGGAGGTGGTAGGGATGGTAGAACCAAACCTAGAAAGCCTTATAAAAGATCTTTACAATCATGCTCGACATGATTTGAGTGAAGATTTAGTTGCTGCTCTCCTAGAGACTGCTAAAAAACTGCCTACTACAAATGAGCAATTGCTGGCAGTTCGTCTCTCAGGCCTGGTCAATCGTGAATTGCTCCTAAACCCCAAACATCCGGCACCTGAGTTGCTCAACTTGGCTCGCTTTATTAAAAGAGAAGAAGCTAAGTACAGAGGAACTGCAGCTTCTGCGCTTATGTACGGGGAGCTCTTTAAAATGCTTTGATTCCATTGTGAATCAAAGCATTTTTCTATATGTTAGAGAAAAGCAATTCTTGATGAGGAGAAGAAAAAGCCATCCCATTTATACTCTTCGAAAATCACTTCAAACCACGTCAACGTCGCCTTGCCGTACTCAAGTACAGCCTGTGGCTAGTTTCCTAGTTTGCTCTTTGATTTTCATTGAGTATTAGGATAGCTTCTTGGTTCTTAGATTTGTTCAGCGATGACCTTTTCAGCTAGATTCATAGCGTGATCAGACACACGAGTGTAGTGGGAAATGATGTCGATAAAGTTGACCCCAGCTTGTGTTGAACACTCGCCCTTGTTAAGGCGTTTGATATGGGTCTTTCTGAGAACACGCTCTATGTTGTTGATTTCTTTATGGCGTTCAATCAGACTTTGAGCTTTTTCAATATCATTGTTTTCCACACTATCAAGAGCATCCTTGATAAAGCCAGTGGTTTTTTGATAAATATCAGCCAATTCTTGCAAAGCAGCTTCAGAGAACTCAACATTTTTACGTTGAAGGTAGTCGGTCAGATTGATTAGGGCTTCTGCGTGGTCCCCAATCCGTTCCAAATCACGGGATGAATCAAGGATGTTGGTCAGCACTTCACTTTCTTTCTGGCTAAGGGCTTCACTTGAAAGAGTAATCAGGTAACGAGTCAATTTTTCATCAATGGTATTGATGGCTTCTTCTGTCTTGTGGCCTTTTTCAGCAACCTTTTCATTAAGGTCAATGATGTAGTTGTAAGAAAGGTCAAAGGCTTTAGAAGCATAATTTCCTAAGTGTAGGAGTTCTTTTTGGCATTTCCGAGAGCGATTGATGGAGCTTGTTTAATCAAATGCTCATCAAGATAAAGCGGCTCGTACTTCACAACTTCATCTTCACCAGGGATGAGCTTGGTTACAAAGTAGGCCAAGGCTCCGATGAAGGGAAATTGTACAATGGTGTTACTTACGTTAAAGGCACCGTGAGAGAAGGCGATAGTCATCTCAGGTGAGAGATGAAGGAGTGCTTGGAAGTACTCGATCATAGCAGTGAAGGGGCCTAATAAAATTAAGCAAAGAATGGTCCCCAAAACGTTAAAGGTGACGTGGGTTGCAGCAACGCGTTTCGCAGAGACATTGGCTCCAGCTGCCGCGATGATAACGGTTAAGGTTGTTCCGATATTATCTCCGAAGAGAACTGGTAGAGAACCATTAAGGTCAAGGAATCCACCTGCATAGAGCCCTTGCAAAATCCCTATTGTCGCAGAAGAAGCCTGGATGAGAACGGTAATCACTGCACCAGCAAAAACTCCTAAAATAGGATTTTGTCCCAAGGTTACCATATACTCCTTGAATTGTGGTAAATCTTTAAGAGGACTCATACCAGCACTGATGAGGTTGAGGGCGTAGAAGATTCCCCCTACACCAAACAGGATGCGCCCGATATTGTTTGCTGTTCTATTTTTGGTAAAGAAGAGGAACATGGTTCCAAGGAAAATCAGGGGTAAAGCATACTCACCAAGCTTGAAACCGATGATAAAGGAAGTAACGGTGGTTCCGATGTTGGCTCCCCATGATAATTCCGATAGCCTGTCTAAGAGTTAGAAGACTAGCGCTGACCAGTCCAACCGTGATAACTGTAACCCCTGTACTTGACTGAATCAGGGCAGTCACGACAATCCCAACTAGAACACCTAAAAAGGGATTGCTAGTGTACTTGTCAATGTAAAAACGAAGGCGATCTCCAGCAGCTTGTTGCAAACCGTCTCCCATGGTCTTGATACTATATAAGAATAGTCCCAGACCACCTAAAAAGTGAAATAAAATTTCCTGCCAATTAATGGACATTTCTTTTTCCTCCGAAAAATAATAACGGAATTTCTCCTATTCTATTTTAAAGGATAAAAGTAAATCTAACAAGTGTTAAGATGAAATTTTTAGAAAGAAAATTCGTGAGAAAAAGTAAAAAAATAATAAACTTTTAACATGACATGAAGATTAAATATCGAAAAATCTTGTGAAATCTTTCCTTATATTTCCAAAGTGTGATATAATAGTTTCGAATAAAATAAATAAAGGGGTTTTTGTAACATGGCAAAACTTACTGTTAAAGACGTTGACTTGAAAGGTAAAAAAGTCCTCGTTCGTGTTGACTTCAACGTACCGTTGAAAGATGGCGTAATCACTAACGACAACCGTATCACAGCAGCTCTTCCAACTATTAAGTACATCATCGAACAAGGTGGACGTGCAATTCTTTTCTCTCACCTTGGACGTGTGAAAGAAGAAGCTGATAAAGCTGGTAAATCACTTGCTCCTGTAGCAGCAGACTTGGCAGCAAACTTGGTCAAGATGTTGTTTTCCCAGGTGTAACTCGTGGTGCTGAATTGGAAGCAGCTATCAACGCTCTTGAAGATGGACAAGTTCTTTTGGTTGAAAACACTCGTTACGAAGATGTTGACGGCAAGAAAGAATCTAAAAACGATCCTGAACTTGGTAAGTACTGGGCATCACTTGGAGATGGTATCTTCGTAAACGATGCATTCGGTACAGCTCACCGTGCACACGCATCTAACGTTGGTATCTCAGCAAACGTTGAAAAAGCAGTTGCTGGTTTCCTTCTTGAAAACGAAATTGCCTACATCCAAGAAGCAGTTGAAACTCCAGAACGTCCATTCGTAGCGATTCTTGGTGGTTCAAAAGTTTCAGACAAGATCGGTGTTATCGAAAACTTGCTTGAAAAAGCTGATAAAGTTCTTATCGGTGGTGGTATGACTTACACATTCTACAAAGCACAAGGTATCGAAATCGGTAACTCACTTGTAGAAGAAGACAAATTGGATGTTGCGAAAGCTCTTCTTGAAAAAGCTAACGGTAAATTGATCTTGCCAGTTGATTCTAAAGAAGCTAACGCATTTGCTGGTTACACTGAAGTGCGTGATACTGAAGGTAAAGCAGTTTCTGAAGGCTTCCTTGGTCTTGACATCGGTCCAAAATCTATCGCTAAATTTGACGAAGCTTTGACTGGTGCCAAAACAGTTGTATGGAACGGACCTATGGGTGTATTTGAAAACCCAGACTTCCCAAGCTGGTACAATCGGTGTGATGGATGCTATCGTGAAACAACCAGGTGTTAAATCAATCATCGGTGGTGGTGACTCAGCTGCCGCTGCAATCAACCTTGGACGTGCAGATAAGTTCTCATGGATCTCTACTGGTGGTGGAGCATCAATGGAGCTTCTTGAAGGTAAAGTTCTTCCAGGACTTGCAGCCTTGACAGAAAAATAAGATTTTATAAATAAATAAATAAATCAAAGAAGAGAGGAATGAAAGTTCCTCTTTTCTTTTGCTTAAAATAAAAACGCTTCCTCTCAACTATTGCTCATAAAATCAGCCAATTTATGATAAAATGGAAATAGAAAGTTGAGATTATGAGTTATTTTAAAAAATATAAATTCGATAAATCCCAGTTCAAACTTGGTATGCGAACCTTTAAAACAGGTATTGCTGTTTTTCTAGTTCTTTGATTTTTGGCTTTTTTGGCTGGAAAGGTCTTCAAATCGGTGCTTTGACAGCCGTTTTTAGCCTGAGGGAGAGTTTTGATAAGAGTGTTCATTTTGGGACTTCGCGTATTCTAGGAAATAGTATCGGTGGCCTCTATGCTCTGGTCTTCTTCCTATTAAATGGCTTTTTCCATGAAGCTTTTTGGGTAACTTTAGTAGTTGTTCCAATTTGCACCATGTTAACCATTATGACAAATGTAGCCATGAATAACAAAGCAGGTGTTATTGGTGGTGTAGCAGCCATGTTAATTATTACCCTATCGATTCCGACTGGGGAGACAATTTTGTACGTGTTTGCGCGTGTATCAGAAACTTTCATGGGAGTTTTTGTCGCAATTCTGGTAAATTACGATATTGATCGTATTCGTCTCTTTTTAGAAAAAAAAAAAAATAATGTTACATTTTATAACATTATCAATTGACGTTTGTCTTTTTTTAGACTATAATAGACAGAAAGAAGGAAATTGTAAATGAAGGAAAAAGAATTTCGCCGAAATATGGCTGTTTTTCCTATCGGCAGTGTTATGAAGTTGACCGATCTATCGGCGCGTCAGATTCGTTATTATGAAGATCAAGAGTTGATTAAACCTGATCGAAACGAAGGGAACCGTCGCATGTATTCCTTGAATGACATGGATCGTCTGCTTGAAATCAAAGATTATATCTCTGAAGGTTATAATATCGCTGCCATTAAGAAAAAATATGCTGAACGTGAAGCGAAATCCAAGAAAGCGGTGAGTCAGACTGAGGTGCGCCGTGCACTTCACAATGAACTCCTCCAACAGGGTCGCTTTGCTTCAGTACGGTCACCTTTTGGTCGCGGTTAGGTAACCGCAAGTAGTCATACATTAAGGAGAAAACTCATGCCAATCACAGCTGCAGATATTCGTCGTGAAGTCAAGGAAAAAAATGTTACCTTTATTCGTCTTATGTTCTCAGATATTTTGGGAACCATGAAAAACGTCGAAATTCCTGCTACAGATGAACAGTTAGATAAAGTCTTGTCAAACAAGGCGATGTTTGATGGATCTTCTATTGAAGGTTTTGTACGTATCAATGAGTCAGATATGTACTTGTACCCAGACTTGGATACATGGACAGTCTTCCCTTGGGGAGATGAAAATGGAAGTGTTGCAGGTTTGATCTGTGATGTCTATACAACGGAAGGTGAACCATTTGCAGGTGACCCTCGTGGCAATTTGAAACGCGCTCTTCGTCACATGGAAGAAGTGGGATTTAAATCTTTCAACCTTGGTCCAGAACCAGAATTCTTCCTATTTAAGCTGGATGAAAATGGAGACCCAACACTTGAAGTAAATGACAAGGGTGGCTACTTTGATTTGGCGCCTACTGACCTTGCGGACAATACACGTCGTGAGATTGTCAATGTCTTGACCAAAATGGGATTTGAAGTAGAAGCCAGTCACCACGAAGTTGCGGTTGGTCAACACGAGATTGACTTCAAGTATGATGAAGTTCTCCGTGCCTGCGATAAGATTCAAATCTTTAAACTTGTTGTTAAACCATTGCTCGCAAACATGGCCTTTACGCAACCTTTATGGCGAAACCAAAATTTGGTATTGCCGGATCAGGTATGCACTGTAATATGTCCTTGTTTGATGCAGAAGGAAACAATGCCTTCTTTGATCCAAATGATCCAAAAGGAATGCAGTTGTCAGAAACGGCCTATCATTTCCTTGGTGGTTTGATTAAACATGCCTACAACTATACTGCTATCATGAACCCAACGGTTAACTCATACAAACGTTTGGTTCCAGGTTATGAAGCGCCTGTTTATATTGCTTGGGCTGGTCGTAACCGTTCACCACTTGTGCGCGTGCCTGCTTCACGTGGCATGGGAACTCGTCTAGAGTTGCGTTCAGTGGACCCAATGGCAAACCCATACATCGCTATGGCGGTTCTTTTGGAAGTCGGTTTGCATGGTATTGAAAATAAAATCGAAGCACCAGCTCCTATCGAAGAAAATATCTACATCATGACAGCAGAAGAGCGTAAGGAAGCTGGTATTACAGACCTTCCATCAACTCTTCACAACGCTTTGAAGGCTTTAACAGAGGATGAGGTTGTCAGAGCAGCTCTCGGAGAACACATCTATACTAGCTTCCTTGAAGCCAAACGAATCGAATGGGCAAGTTATGCAACCTTCGTTTCACAATGGGAAATTGATAACTATTTAGATCTTTACTAATATAGAGGAAAGATTGCCTGAGGGTAGTCTTTTTTCTTGTGTTTTATATCGAGGTGTGATATGTTTTATATAACGAGGTGCGATATATCGAACTAAATAGGAGGTGGATATAAATGGAATTACCGGATAAGATTCGTCGTGTTTATCTTCCGATGACGGAAACGGGTTTTATATCTTGTTCTGTCTGCAAAAAGAACGTCATGGTTATAGTATTACGCAAAAGGTCAAGGAGATTACAGATTCGCAAATCTTGATTAGTCCTGGAACTATGTATGGAACCTTGTCAAAAATGGAAAAGGATGGTTTGATTTCCTTTATCCGCGAAGAGGAAAAACGGAAAATCTATCAGATTACAGACTTGGGACGAAAAGTTTTAGATATTGAATTGAAGCGTATTGAGCGGCTCTACAGAAATAGTCGGGAGGAAGGATGATGGAAAAGAAAATTGTTTACCGAATTTTTACAATTGCGGATTATGAGAGGGAGGCTCTATACTTTAGAGAAATGCATGCTAAGGGCTGGAAACTTAGGAAAGTAAGCTATTCTATCTTATTGTTTGCAGTTAAGTATACCTTTGAAAAGTGTCAGCCTGAGCAAGTGTCTTATCAGTTGGATTTTTACCCAATGGAAAAATCAGAGAGATCCTCCTATTTACAACTATTTAAAGACTGTGGCTGGGAGCATATTACAGACTTTAATAGTTTTTCCTATTTTAGAAAAGCGCATTCTGAAATTGAATCGGATGCAGAATTTGAAATCTATAATGACGCTGCTGGGAAGTTAGCTATGGTTAATCGCATTTTAAGACTGCGATTAGTACCTGTTTTACTTTTGCTAGCCATACATATACCATTCTTACTTAAATTGCTCAATAGAAGTAATGCGTATGGTCTATGGAGTTTTCTTGCGGTCGGGCTAGATGTTTTCTTGTCTTTAATCCTTTTGTTAATAGTTGCCTATATTAGCTGGAAGTTATGGCATAAAAAGAAGGAATTATCAGATTTATGATAAGGTAGGTATGCTCAAAATTGGAGGGAAAGTCATGATAAATAAAAAACAATTTAGGATTTTCACCATTGTTGATTTGGACAAGGAAGAAGAGTATTTGCATGAGATGCACTTAAAAGGTTGGAGGTATAGAACGAGTCGTTTTGGTTTTTTCTATTTTGACCAATGTCAACCGGACGATGTCATATACCGTATCTATGATTCTAGATTTCTTAAAAAGTATCAGCATGAACTGCAAGATTTTAGAAATAGCGGTTGGGAGTTGATAGAAAGAGGTTTTTGTTCAATTCTTCGTAAATCGGCTTCTGATATCCTTTCAGAGGATCAAGTTTATATGAGCAAGAAACTCAGGTGGGAAGTTATGCAATCTAGATTTCGTTCCTGTACAGCTACTTTCTTAGGCGGTCTTGTTGTTTGTATGAGTGTATTTAAAGAAGAGCTTTCTATGTCTTTCTTTTTTATATGCCTTTCTGATTTCTTATCTAATCCATGGTTTTTTCAGACTTAAAAGGAAATACCAAGTAGATGGAAGGTAAGGTTCTAGGTCTTCAGACTGATTTTTAGCACTCTTAGTAAAAGAGTGCTAATTTTTTGAGTTTTTGTCTTGACATTCTCTTCTAAGGGTGTATAATAGAATCATGAGTTAGCACTTAAGCGTGTTGAGTGCTAATTGATCGGACAGAGAGGAGTGATGAGATGGTTACAGAGCGTCAGCAGGATATTTTAAATCTGATTATTGACATCTTTACCAAAACGCACGAACCTGTCGGATCCAAAGCCTTGCAAGAGTCTATTAACTCTAGCAGTGCAACTATTCGTAATGATATGGCGGCTTTAGAAAAGCAAGGTTTGCTTGAGAAGGCTCATACTTCAAGTGGTCGCATGCCAAGTGTTGCTGGTTTTCAGTACTATGTGAAACACTCACTGGATTTTGACCGACTGGCTGAAAATGAGGTCTATGAGATTGTCAAAGCCTTTGATCAGGAATTCTTCAAATTGGAGGATATTCTGCAAGAAGCTGCTAATCTACTGACAGACTTGAGTGGCTGTACGGTAGTGGCGCTGGATGTTGAGCCCAGCAGGCAACGGTTGACAGCCTTTGATATTGTTGTTTTGGGGCAACATACAGCCTTGGCAGTATTCACCCTAGACGAGTCTCGAACGGTTACCAGTCAGTTTCTGATTCCAAGGAACTTCTTGCAGGAAGACTTGCTGAAACTGAAGAGAATTATTCAGGAACGTTTCCTCGGTCACACCGTTCTAGATATTCATTACAAGATTCGGACGGAGATTCCGCAGATTATCCAGCGTTACTTTACAACGACGGACAATGTCATGGATCTCTTTGAACATATCTTTAGGGAAATGTTCAACGAAAATATCGTGGTGGCGGGCAAGGTCAATCTCTTGAATTTTGCTAATCTGGCAGCCTATCAGTTCTTTGACCAACCGCAAAAAGGTGGCCTTGGAGATTCGTGAGGGCCTGCATGAAGATCAGATGCAAAATGTCCGTGTTGCGGACAGCCAAGAGTCCTGTCTAGCAGACCTAGCGGTGATTAGTAGCAAGTTCCTCATTCCTTATCGGGGAGTTGGAATTCTAGCGATTATCGGTCCGGTCAATCTGGATTACCAACAGCTAATCAACCAAGTCAATGTAGTCAATCGTGTTTTGACCATGAAGTTGACAGATTTTTACCGCTACCTCAGCAGTAATCATTACGAAGTACATTAAGATTGAAATCATTAAAGGAGGCGAAAATGGCCCAAGATATAAAAAAATGAAGAACTGGAAGAAGTTCAAGAAGAGGAAGTTGTGGAAACAGCTGAAGAAACCACTCCTGAAAAGTCTGAGCTGGACTTGGCAAATGAACGTGCAGATGAGTTCGAAAAACAAATACCTTCGCGCTCATGCAGAAATGCAAAATATCCAACGCCGTGCCAATGAAGAACGTCAAAACTTGCAACGTTACCGTAGCCAGGACTTGGCAAAAGCGATTCTCCCTTCTTTGGACAACCTAGAGCGTGCACTTGCAGTTGAAGGTTTGACAGACGATGTCAAAAAAGGCTTGGAGATGGTGCAAGAAAGCTTGATTCACGCGTTGAAAGAAGAAGGAATCGAAGAAATCTCAGCTGACGGCGAATTTGACCATAACTACCATATGGCCATCCAAACTCTCCCAGCAGACGATGAACACCCAGCAGATACCATCGCCCAAGTCTTCCAAAAAGGCTACAAACTCCATGACCGCATCCTACGCCCAGCAATGGTAGTGGTGTACAACTAGGCAATTCTGACGGTTGCTGAAGCAACTCGTCAGAAAACGGCAATCGCTATGGCGTTTGCCTAGCCTCCTTACTAACTCGTCGTCGAAATAAAATCGATTTCGACTCCTCGTGTCGCAATTTACATAATAGAAAACTTGTCCGAAATGACAATAAACTATGAAAGAAAGATAGAAAAGTAGTTCAACTTTGCAATAGTGAGCGAAGCGAACCAAAGACGATACTCTTCGCCGTGGCGCTATTTGCGCAAACTTTGAGACCTTAGGCTCAAAGTTTAGTCAAAGAGATTGACGAAGTCAAGCTCTGACAGCGCCGCCACCTAAGAAGAGTATCAAAAAGAAAGAATATAAAATTTAAGGAGAAAAACACATGTCTAAAATTATCGGTATTGACTTAGGTACAACAAACTCAGCAGTTGCAGTTCTTGAGGGAACTGAAAGCAAAATCATCGCAAACCCAGAAGGAAACCGTACAACTCCATCTGTAGTATCATTCAAAAACGGCGAAATCATCGTTGGTGATGCTGCAAAACGCCAAGCAGTTACAAACCCAGATACAGTGATCTCTATCAAATCTAAGATGGGTACTTCTGAAAAAGTTTCTGCAAATGGTAAAGAATACACTCCACAAGAAATCTCAGCTATGATTCTTCAATATTTGAAAGGTTATGCTGAAGACTACCTTGGTGAAAAAGTTACTAAAGCAGTTATCACAGTTCCAGCTTACTTCAATGACGCTCAACGTCAAGCAACAAAAGACGCTGGTAAAATCGCTGGTCTTGAAGTAGAACGTATCGTTAACGAACCAACTGCAGCAGCCCTTGCTTACGGTTTGGATAAGACTGACAAAGAAGAAAAAATCTTGGTATTCGACCTTGGTGGTGGTACATTCGACGTATCTATCCTTGAATTGGGTGACGGTGTCTTCGACGTATTGTCAACTGCAGGGGACAACAAACTTGGTGGTGACGACTTTGACCAAAAAATCATCGACCACTTGGTAGCAGAATTCAAGAAAGAAAACGGTATCGACTTGTCTACTGACAAGATGGCAATGCAACGTTTGAAAGATGCGGCTGAAAAAGCTAAGAAAGACCTTTCTGGTGTAACTTCAACTCAAATCAGCTTGCCATTCATCACTGCTGGTGAAGCTGGACCTCTTCACTTGGAAATGACTTTGACTCGTGCGAAATTTGACGATTTGACTCGTGACCTTGTTGAACGTACAAAAGTTCCAGTTCGTCAAGCCCTTTCAGATGCAGGTTTGAGCTTGTCAGAAATCGACGAAGTTATCCTTGTTGGTGGTTCAACTCGTATCCCAGCCGTTGTAGAAGCTGTGAAAGCTGAAACTGGTAAAGAACCAAACAAATCAGTAAACCCTGATGAAGTAGTTGCTATGGGTGCTGCGATTCAAGGTGGTGTGATTACTGGTGATGTTAAAGACGTTGTCCTTCTTGACGTAACACCATTGTCACTTGGTATCGAAACAATGGGTGGAGTATTTACAAAACTTATCGATCGTAACACTACAATCCCAACATCTAAATCACAAGTCTTCTCAACAGCAGCAGACAATCAACCAGCCGTTGATATCCACGTTCTTCAAGGTGAACGCCCAATGGCAGCAGATAACAAGACTCTTGGACGTTTCCAATTGACAGATATCCCAGCTGCACCTCGTGGAATTCCTCAAATCGAAGTAACATTTGACATCGACAAGAACGGTATCGTTTCTGTTAAGGCCAAAGACCTTGGAACTCAAAAAGAACAAACTATTGTGATCCAATCGAACTCAGGTTTGACTGACGAAGAAATTGACCGCATGATGAAAGATGCAGAAGCGAACGCTGAAGCAGATAAGAAACGTAAAGAAGAAGTTGATCTTCGTAACGAAGTAGACCAAGCTATCTTTGCGACTGAAAAGACAATCAAAGAAACTGAAGGCAAAGGCTTCGATGCAGAACGTGATGCTGCACAAGCTGCCCTTGATGATCTTAAGAAAGCTCAAGAAGACAACAACTTGGACGACATGAAAGCAAAACTTGAAGCGTTGAACGAAAAAGCTCAAGGCCTTGCTGTTAAACTCTACGAACAAGCCGCAGCAGCGCAACAAGCACAAGCAGGAGCAGAAGGCACACAAGCAACAGGAAGCGCAGGCGATGACGTCGTAGACGGAGAGTTTACGGAAAAGTAAGATGTTGAGGCGTTAAGAAAACGACAGAAAAATAGGAAGCCATCGCCTTGTGCGATGCACAAAAGATGGCTTATCTTTTTTCCGAAGTTTTTAGCCGAAACTCAGTTAAGCCTAACTCGTTAAGAATGACTAATCACTAAAGTGATTGTCTTTCTACGGCAATCGCTATGGCGACTTGCCTAAACGCCTTACTAGTTCAAAAACAAAGTATAATCGACTTTGTTTTAGAACGTCGTAATGATAGGAAGAAATCCAGAGGTTGCAACCCAGCCTCTGTTTTTCGGTAAAATAGAGGATGTTGCGTATGAAAAAAGTACTTTGTATCATTTATCCTAATTTTTCTCTTTATGAGATAACCACTTTAACGAGTACTTTAGCTCTGTCTTTTGATATCATGATTGATTATGTCGCTTCTGAGAATTCGATGGTGGTCTCTGAGGATGGTTTGTCCTGTCAACCGACGAAAACATTGGATCAGATCCGTATAGAAGAGTATTCTTGTGTGATTTTGCCAGGAATAGTAAATATAGGTCCTGCTCTACAAGATGAGAAATTGATCTCGTTTTTGAGAAGTCTTAATGAGCAAGATATCCTAATTGCAGCCATTTCTTCAGCGCCCCTTTTATTGGCGAAAGCAGGCTTGTTGAACGACACGAAATTTACAGGTGGAATTTGGCAAAACTTCTTTGACTATTTTGAATTTCTTCCTCGGGAAAATTTCAAAGCAAAAGCTGTCCTGCAAGATAAAAATATCATTACGGCTATAGGATTTGCACATCAAGAGTTTGCAAGAAAAGTGATTCTTAGTCTAGGTTTGGCAGAAAATACTGACAACTATTTTAAAGAACAGAACGAATATTCAGAAGAGGATTTGATTTTTACTCTATCGGACAAAGAGTTTGATGAAGTGAAGCAGAGTATAGAAAATACCCTCTAATGATTTACTTATAAATTATTATAGAAAGGAACAAAAGAGTGTTCAGGGAATTGAACACGGGCTCCAAAAATTTCTTACTCAATATAAAAAGAAAGGAATTGAACCCGACCTAAATTCTCGGAAAAAAGATAAATCTGTCTAGGAGCATCGCTCCAGCGTCAGATTTCCTATTTTTCAGTCGAATTTTACGGTCTTGGTATCTTGTATGAACAATACTGAATTTTATGATCGTCTGGGGGTGTCAAAAAACGCTTCGGCAGACGAGATCAAAAAGGCTTATCGTAAGCTTTCGAAAAAATATCACCCAGATATCAACAAGGAGCCTGGTGCTGAGGACAAGTACAAGGAAGTTCAAGAAGCCTATGAGACTTTGAGTGACGACCAAAAACGTGCTGCCTATGACCAATACGGTGCTACTGGAGCCAACGGTGGTTTTGGTGGAGCTGGTGGTTTCGGCGGTTTCAATGGGGCAGGTGGCTTCGGTGGTTTTGAGGACATCTTCTCAAGTTTCTTCGGCGGAGGCGGTGCTTCACGAAATCCAAATGCTCCTCGTCAAGGGGATGATCTCCAGTATCGTGTGAACTTGACCTTTGAAGAAGCTATTTGGAGCTGAAAAAGAAGTTAAATACAACCGTGAAGCAAGCTGTCGTACATGTAATGGCTCTGGTGCTAAGCCAGGAACAAGCCCAGTCACTTGTGGACGCTGTCATGGTGCTGGTGTCATTAACGTCGATACACAGACTCCGCTTGGTATGATGCGTCGCCAAGTAACCTGTGATGTCTGTCATGGTCGCGGAAAAGAAATCAAAGATCCATGTACAACCTGTCACGGTACAGGTCATGAAAAACAAGCCCATAGCGTACATGTAAAAATCCCTGCTGGTGTGGAAACTGGTCAACAAATCCGCTTAGCAGGTCAAGGTGAAGCTGGCTTTAATGGTGGACCTTATGGTGACTTGTATGTAGTGGTTTCTGTGGAAGCCAGCGACAAGTTTGAACGTGAAGGAACCACTATCTTCTACAATCTAAACCTCAACTTTGTCCAAGCAGCTCTTGGTGATACAGTTGATATTCCAACTGTTCATGGTGATGTTGAATTGGTTATCCCAGAGGGTACTCAGACTGGTAAGAAATTCCGCCTACGTGGTAAGGGAGCACCAAGCCTTCGTGGTGGTGCAGTTGGTGACCAATACGTTACCGTTAATGTCGTAACACCGACAGGCTTGAACGATCGCCAAAAAGCAGCCTTGAAAGAATTTGCAGCTGCAGGTGACTTGAAAGTAAATCCAAAGAAAAAAGGCTTTTTTGACCATATAAAAGATGCATTTGAAGGAGAATAAAAGTAAAAAGAGCCGTTGGGCTCTTTTTACTTATTTTCAATTTCCTGTGTTTCTTTGATGACAGCTAGTCTAGTCTGGATATCCTTTTCCAAGACCTTAAACTTGTAAGTCAGGTCTTCTTGGTATTCCTTAATGAGTTCTTTTTGCTGGTCGATGATTTGCAGGCTGTTTTGGATAATATCCATATCGTCCTTGATAGCTTGAACGCGGTCAGTGGTATTCAAGACTTCATCTGTGATGGTTTGGCGATTTTTTGTGACCAGATAACTTCCGGCTGCAGCTCCTGCAAATAGCAGTAGGTTGGATAATTTCATGGCAACTCCTTAGGCATTTTTGATGGTTTCAGCGACTTGAGCGAGTTTGTCAAAGTCTGGTTCGTGGGCGATAAAATCAATCTTGAGGTCATCGTCTGAACTGTAGCGAGGTACGAGGTGGACGTGGGTATGAAAGACGGTTTGCCCTGCGATTTCTTCACAGTTGGCAATGATATTCATACCAGCAGCTTTGGTAGCTTTCATGACTTTTTGAGCCACTTTTGGTACTTGGGCAAAGAGTTGGCTGGCGCTCGTAGCGTCCATTTCCAAGAGATTACGATAGTGTTCTTTGGGTACGACCAAGGTATGTCCTGGTGTCACTTGAGAAATATCCAGAAAGGCAAGAACCTGCTCATCTTCATATACTTTTGAAGCAGGAATTTCCCCTGCGATGATTTTACAAAAAATGCAATCTGACATAAAATCTACCTCTACTGTATTGAATTTTGATATAATATAGCTACATTATACCAGATTTGGAGAAAATATGTTAGAAATTAAAAACCTGACAGGTGGCTATGTCCATGTCCCTGTCTTGAAAGATGTGTCCTTTACTGTTGAAAGTGGGCAGTTGGTCGGTTTGATTGGTCTCAATGGTGCTGGGAAATCTACGACAATCAATGAGATTATCGGTCTGTTGACACCTTATAGTGGCTCCATCAATATTAATGGCCTGACCCTGCAAGAAGATGCAACGAGCTACCGCAAACAAATTGGCTACATTCCTGAGACACCTAGCTTGTATGAGGAATTGACCCTCAGAGAGCATATCGAAACGGTTGCTATGGCTTATGGTATTGAGCAGAAAGTAGCTTTTGAGCGAGTGGAGGCTTTGCTAAAAATGTTTCGTCTGGACCAGAAATTAGATTGGTTTCCTGTTCATTTTTCAAAAGGGATGAAGCAGAAGGTCATGATTATCTGTGCTTTTGTGGTGGACCCGAGTCTTTTCATCGTGGATGAGCCCTTCCTTGGTCTTGATCCGCTGGCGATTTCTGACTTGATTCAGCTTTTGGAAGTGGAAAAGCAAAAGGGCAAGTCCATTCTCATGAGTACCCACGTGCTGGATTCAGCGGAGAAGATGTGTGATGCCTTTGTCATTCTCCACAAGGGGGAGGTGCGTGCCAAGGGAAATCTCCTGCAACTGCGCGAAGCTTTTGATATGCCTGAGGCTAGTTTGAATGATATTTACTTGGCTCTGACCAAAGAGGAGGACCTATGAAAGACTTGTTTTTAAAGAGAAAGCAGGCCTTTCGTAAGGAGTGTGTCGGTTATTTGCGCTATGTTCTCAATGACCACTTTGTCTTGTTCCTGCTTGTCCTGCTGGGATTTCTAGCCTACCAGTACAGTCAACTCCTGCAACATTTTCCTGAAAATCATTGGCCTATCCTTTTTGTTTGTAGGTATTACGTCTGTTTTGCTTTTGCTTTTGGGTGGGATTGCCACCTATATGGAGGCACCAGATAAGCTCTTTCTCTTGGTCGGAGAAGAGGAAATCAAGCTCTATCTAAAGCGTCAAACTGCCATTTCCCTAGTCTTTTGGCTCTTTACCCAAACCCTTTTCTTGCTGTTATTTGCGCCTTTATTTTTAGCCATGGGTTATGGCTTGCCAGTTTTTCTAGTCTATGTGCTCCTATTGGGTGTAGGGAAATATCTGCTCTTTCGTCAAAAGGCCAGCAAATTTTTCACTGAAACTGGACTGGACTGGGACTATGTTATTTCCCAAGAAAGCAAGCGCAAGCAAGTCTTGCTTCGTTTCTTCGCCCTCTTTACGCAGGTCAAGGGGATTTCAAACAGTGTCAAACGTCGTGCCTATCTGGACTTTATCCTAAAGACTGTTCAGAAGGTGCCTGGAAAGATTTGGCAAAATCTCTATCTGCGTTCTTATTTGCGAAATGGAGATCTTTTTGCGCTCAGTCTTCGTCTGCTCTTACTTTCCTTGCTGGCGCAGGTCTTTATCGAGCAATCTTGGATTGCGACAGCGGTAGTGGTTCTGTTTAACTACCTCTTGCTCTTCCAGTTGTTGGCCCTCTATCACGCCTTTGACTACCAGTATTTGACCCAACTCTTTCCACTGGACAAGGGGCAAAAAGAAAAAGGCTTGCAGGAGGTAGTCCGAGGATTGACTAGTTTGGTCTTAGCAGTGGAATTAATTGTCGGCCTTGTTACCTTCCAAGAAAAAAATTAGCCCTTTTAGCCTTGCTGGGTGCTGTTTTGGTTTTACTAGTCTTGTACCTGCCTTATCAGCTGAAACGTCAGATGCAGGACTAAAACGTACTTATATGATACTAAAAAAGAAGTTGAGTTTAATTTAGCTCAGCTTCTTTTATTTTCTACAAGAGAATGGTTGGTCCGTAGAGACTCAACTTGGTCTTGACTTGGTCAAAGTGGAAACGATCATAGGCCCGCCAAGCGGCGCGAGTAGGAGCGTCTGGATCAAGAACGCTGAGTCCCATTAGAAGACTGGAAGTCTGGTAAAATTTTTCCAGTTCAATCAAGACTCGATTATCCACTGTCTCAGCCTTGGCTAGAAAACCAAGAATAGAGTCTAATTGCTCCTGAAAGCGGACATCGTCAGCGGTTGCCTGTTTGCATGCTTGATAGGCTTTGTTTAAGTCAGTAATCAAAGTCTGAGCTCTTTTGATGGGGTCTGTGTCTGTCATGAGAATTCCTCCTTTAATCTGGGTGCCAGTCTTGATTCTAGCAACTGTATTTTGATACTGTCAGTTTATCACTTTAATCTCCTTTTTCACCATAAAATCTTTAATTGTTCTTGAAATTTCCTGAATGGTACTGTTAAAATTTTTATGATAAAATAGTTGTAAGATTATCATACTTATCTGAGTAACAAGATACCTTTCAGGAGCTTTGAAGGCCTGTTTAAGATTTGGTGGGCTTGTGTCAGAGTATTTTTGCTATTCTCTTTTTAGGAAGAAATTGAAACAAGGAGAGTAAGAAGATGAGAATATTTGTTTTAGAAGATGATTTTTCCCAACAGACTAGAATTGAAACGACGATTAAAAAACTTTTGAAAGAACATCAGATCATTCCCAGCTCTTTTGAGGTCTTTGGCAAGCCAGACCAACTGCTGGCAGAGGTGCATGAGAAGGGAGCGCATCAGCTATTCTTTTTGGACATTGAGATTCGAAATGAGGAGATGAAGGGTCTAGAGGTAGCTAGAAAGATTCGGGATCGGGATCCTTATGCCCTGATTGTCTTTGTGACAACTCACTCGGAGTTTATGCCCCTGTCCTTTCGCTACCAAGTGTCAGCTTTAGACTATATTGATAAGGCCCTTTCGGCAGAGGAGTTTGAATCTCGAATCGAGACAGCCCTCCTCTATGCCAATAGTCAAGATAGTAAGAGTCTGGCGGAAGATTGCTTTTACTTTAAATCAAAATTTGCCCAATTCCAGTATCCTTTTAAAGAGGTTTACTATCTTGAAACATCGCCCAGAGCCCATCGTGTTATTCTCTATACCAAGACGGACAGGCTGGAATTTACAGCGAGTTTAGAGGAGGTTTTTAAGCAGGAACCCCGTCTCTTGCAGTGCCATCGCTCTTTTCTCATCAATCCTGCCAATGTGGTTCGTTTGGATAAGAAAGAAAAACTTCTTTACTTTCCCAATGGCGGAAGCTGTATGATTGCGCGTTATAAGGTCAGAGAAGTGTCTGAAGCTATCAATAACTTGCACTAAGTGAGGTGATGTAATGGGAATGGCTTGGAAAATAGTTTATACATTTTTGATAGTTGGATTGGAGTTGTTTATATTTTTTAAGGTAGATGGAATTGGTCTCACTTTGGAGAGAGTTTTTAAGTCCTTTCTTTTTAAGTTACTTTTAGCAGTCGTTTTTGTAACGATTAACTATATAGTAGGAAATACTTACCTATCTTATTTTGTGGTACCCTTGTACGGCATCGGCTTATCTTTCTTATTGTTAAGAGGCCTTCCTAAAAAACTCCTTTTCTTTTATGGTCTCTTTCCAATGATATTGGTGAATCTCTTTTATAGAGGTCTTTCTTATTTTGTGCTTCCGTTTTTAGACCAAGGGCAAATAAATGACAATTACTCATTTATTTGGGTGTTTATAATGATTTTCAATTTCTTCATTTCTCTAGCCTTTTTGAAATGGTTGGACTATGATTTTACTAGTTTGAGAAAGGAGATTCTCGATAAAGCTTTTCAAAAGTCCCTTACTAAGATTAACTGGATAATGGGGGCCTACTTTCTAGTCATGGAAAATCTGTCTTACTTTGAATATGCATACGATATCCAATCAAAGACTGTTCGCCATCTCATCCTAGTCTTTTACCTACTCTTTTTTATGGGGATTATCAAGAAACTGGATACCTATTTGAAGGACAAACTCCATGAGAGACTGGACCAAGAGAAGGACTTGCGCTATAGAGATATGGAGCGGTATAGTCGGCATATAGAGGAACTTTACAAGGAAGTACGGAGTTTTCGCCATGACTACACCAACCTTTTGACCAGTTTACGTCTGGGCATTGAAGAGGAGGATATGGATCAGATAAAAGAGGTCTACGACTCGGTCTTAAAGGATTCTAGTGAAAAATTGCAGGATAATAAATATGACCTTGGACGATTGGTAAATGTTCGTGACCGTGCCCTCAAAAGTCTTCTAGCAGGGAAATTTCTAAAAGCCAGAGATAAGAACATTGTATTTAATGTCGAAGTTCCTGAGGAGATTCAGGTCGAGGGGATGAGCTTGCTTGACTTTCTAACCATTGTGTCTATCCTTTGTGACAACGCTATTGAAGCCAGTGCAGAGGCTAGTCAACCTCATGTTTCAATCGCCTTTTTAAAAAATGGAGCACAGGAGACCTTCATCATCGAAAATTCCATCAAAGAAGAGGGGATAGATATTTCTGAGATTTTCTCCTTTGGAGTTAGTTCTAAAGGGGAGGAGAGAGGTGTCGGTCTCTATACCGTTATGAAGATTGTGGAAAGTTATCCCAATGCCAGTTTAAATACTACCTGCCAAAATCAAGTCTTTCGTCAGGTGCTTACTATGATACCTACAGAATGATGAAAAAATAAGACCGAGAGTTCTTGTTTCTCGGTCTGTATAGCTGAATAGTTAATCAAAGTAGTTTTGAGTTACAGTCAATTGCTTGTATGAAATAATTTTTCTTCATCATCAACCATCGGGAGAAGCTTCTAATTTTTTTAAAAATCTAATTCTGTTATATCTACTTTTTTTATTTTTTTAGTTTTTTTAATAATCCTATTATAGATAGAGTTATTAAAGTTATGGACATTAAACTGCTAAAAAAATAAATACTTTTGATTTTAACCCAATAGAAAAATAGTAATATTCCATAAAAAAATATTGGATATATAATAAATCTTACTCTTCATGATTACTTGCCTCCGAATATAGATTTTTTTGCTGTGTTACAAATGTGACAAGTTTAGTATAGCACTGTTTTTTTAAAAAAATTTCATCCAAATCTTGAATGGTTATCGAAACATCTTGAATTGAAGAAAGAACTTTCTCCTTACCAAAATAACGAATACCATTCATAAACCGAAAAAAATAATATGTTATCATTATTTTTTTGCTATAATGGTTAATGAGCTTACCTTTCTTGTCTTCAATAAAAAATCAGTATTTGAAGAAAACTAGGAAACTAGTTATAGACAGTACTGCTTTACGGCGAGATGGTTTGCAGTAGTTTGAAGAATATTTCTTAGGTTTGAAATAAAATACCATAGTATGTGAGGTATATTAAATGAATAAGAAATCCTTTTTTATCATCTGTTCTACGTTGATTATAGCATCAAATCTTCTCATGCTTTCCGTTGTGAACAAGGGAGAAGAAACGGGGAGCAACCTGTTTGTGATTGCTATAGCCTGTGTTATGCTACCAGTCTTTTTATATGCAGTTGAAAACCAACTGACTTCATTGATAAGAGGAGAATCAATACTCCTGATTCAGTTGACAGTTATATCCCTACTCCGTCTTATCAACAGAATAGGGAGTACGCCTGAAATCCTCAACATTATCATTACCCTTATCGCTTTGGCAAGTGGGACAGCTGCTATTCTTGTTGCAATCATGAGAATATATGAGAACAGACGGAAGTAAGGGTGCATAGCTTTCAATTTTAGATCTTTACGTTGTTAAGTTCCCCTAGGGCAAGTATGTTTTTTATGCTTGCTTTTTTTATTTTTAACAATTCAAGAGGTTTTGATGACCATTTATGATTTGGATGGAAAACTTTAAAAAATAGTAGTATACTAACCTTATTAAGGTTGCAATAGGACGAAAATAAAAAGAGTATTCCTCGTGAATGCAAAAACAATGTTACCATTGGCTATTATGCTTGCTTAAAGGCTTGAGCCTGTAAGTAGAGGAACTGTACTTGGAGGTAATTATGGATTTCAAAAGTTTTTCTTATTGTTTTTTTGTTGTTGGCATGTTTGTTTCTTTTATTACTTCTTTAATTAGGGAAAAATTTTTAAAATCTCCAAAGAAGAATAAAGATAAATCTAATTAGATAAAAAGATTTTTTATCGCTAGTTTAATCTACAGTGGAGTTTCTTTAATATCGTTTCGCCTGTCAAAATGATATGTGATAGCAGGATAAAAAAATCTACAAATTAAGTTGGTATCAATATGGTGTAAAGGGCAAGTATGTTTTTCATGCTTGCTTTTTTTAATTTTTTACAATTCAAGATGTTTTGATGACCATTTACGATTTGAGTGATCCAAGGTCAAAACGAGTGCTATACTAGCAGTGTAAGGGTTCTAGCTCAACAAATATTTAGGGAGGAAATCTTATGAAGAAAAAATACTTGTCATTTTTCATCTTGTATCTGATCATGTCCATCTTTCTATATCCGCTTAGGGAGAGTGCTTGGTATCAGCTATTTTATACCATAGCCTATGTGATTGCAGTGATGATTTATTTTGCTATCATGAAAAAGAAAGGAACGAAGAAATGAAAACTTTTCTTGCTAAAAAACGGAACATCTTCCTTACGAGATTGTTCCTAGGTCAGTTGCCCTTACTTGTCTCCACTTATCTATTTCTATCTCGTCAGTTTTTAAATTTTTCCTTGGTTTTCCAATTTCTTTTAGTGGTTATTAACTTGGCTTCTATTTTGGTTACTGTTTACCTCACTAGGGAGATGAGGATAAGAGAGTTTGAAGATGATGATTTGGTTAGTCCTAGAACCAATCAACTCATGTATATCGGCTTGACAGGTTTTATGTCTATTATCTGTTTGTATAGAGGTATCACAGCAGGAGAATTCTATCAACAATTAATTGCCTATATTGGCGCTATTCTCTGCTTGCTTATCATGCTTCTGCTTGTTTGGGGCTTGAAGTATTATAAAAAGTAGGGGCTAATGAAGTTTTTTTGCAATTTAAGATTAAGATGAAAAAAATTAATAAACAGTAATACTAAACTTGTCAAAGTTGCAACAAAAATAAAAAAACAAAAAAAGTAGTATTTGTTATAAATATAAAAATGATGGAACAATTTGAGATTATGGATACTGATATGCTTGCTTGCGTTGAAGGTGATTTTGGAGGTTGGGGAGATATGCTTTCTGCTTTATTGGGAGGGCTAGCACTTTCTCCAACTTTGGATCAATTAAATGGTAAGTGGCCTATTATACATCCTTCAAAACCATGTAGTCCTTATGGTATAGGGGGAACTCCAAACTCATGTAATGGTATTTAAAAAGGATTGAAGCTATGAAGGCAAAATATGGGAATCAAATTGTTGATGTTTGGGAAATTGGTCAAGCAACTCCTAAACCAAGTTGGGTAGAGGAAGCTTTTCAAAAAAATTATATGGTTTGGTTGGATAATCATGTGCGCATTCTAATGGCAGGTCTTAACACTTCTCTCGCAACGAATATCAAGTTTGGTCTAGTTGGAACAGCTGGAGGAGGATTCGCTGGTTATGGGATGTATGTTCTTGGTTATCCAGGTGATTATATAGATATCACCAATCATAGAGTTGTTTCTGCTAAAACATTTCACAAAAGTTATCAAATTTTAGAAAATGATTAGATGTCATTTAATTGTAATGGAGAAAGCAATGAAAAAAATATTTTTTAAAAAACGGACCATCTTCCTTGCGAGATTGTTCCTAGGTCAGTTGCCCTTACTTGTCTCTACTTATCTATTTCTATCTCGTCAGTTTTTAAATTTTTCCTTGGTTTTCCAATTTCCTTTTAGTGGTTATTAACTTGGCTTCTATTTTGGTCACTGTTTACCTCACTAGGGAGATGAGGATAAGAGAGTTTGAAGATGATGATTTGGTTAGTCCTAGAACCAATCAACTCATGTATATCGGCTTGACAGGCTTTATGTCTATTATTTGTTTGTATAGAGGTATCACAGCAGGAGAATCCTATCAACAATTAATAGCCTATATTGGTGCTATTCTCTGCTTACTTATCATGCTGTTGCTCATTTGGGGCTTGAAGTATTATAAAAAGTAGTTTGTCTTCCTCTTCTGACAGAATTTTTGATTAGAAGGTTTTATTAAACCGTTCGTGAAATAAATGAATGGAGGTATTTAATATGAAATACAGATTATTTCTTGTTATTTTCTTGAGTAGTATGTTGAATATTCTTTTAGGGACATTTTTACAAATCTCTAATGTATCGATTGGGTGGATTGTTCTCTACAGCGGCTTGTTTGAAGCAGGAATTTTCCTTCTTGCTAATAAAGGGGTGACGGTAAAAATCAAGGAAGTAGACATCCAAAACCGCTTTAAATTTATTTTTGGAAAAACGGTATGGTTTCAAATTCTTTTGCTCATCTTTTTGATGGTCAAACTTTATCTTGGTTTGGATGCGAGGTTGATTTTATTCTATGGACATATTTTCATTGTCTTTAATGCCTTAATGTATCTATTATCTAGTAGTCAGGTCAGTCTTAAAAAGAACAAACTGTCTTCTTAATCTTACAGCAGTAGAGCTTGACAAGAGGAGGTTAACATGTATAAACACTTATTTTTCCTAGATTCAAAAACCTTAGACTGGTTGACACCCTATATTCTAGTCTTGGCTTCTGACACCATTGCCTTTAATGTTTTTGTGCTAACTTTTGTATCTGTTGTGGCCTTTTATTTCCTAAATCCCATGCTATCTTTAATGGCTATCTTCTTAGGGGCTGGTTATGTTGTCGTATTTTGGTTACTCAAATGGTTTGTTTTGGAAAGGTTAGAGCGAAAGGATGACTTGTAGGGAAGTCTGTTTGGTGAGGAGGATAATTTTATGGCCATTTTCAATAAATGTCATGCTTTGTTTTTTGGATTTTTAGTCTTTGCAATCGTTGGTGCAGCGGGTTATTCCATTAATCAAGGAGACCATTTTCAACACCAGTACACATTTATTGCTGTAAAGAGTCTCTTGCTTTTTCTTAGTTTTGGCTATGCGAAATGGTTTGATATGATTTCTTTGGGGATGTTAAGCAGGAAACAACTCTTGCTGTTCATTGGAATTTTTCTTCTCACTGTGCTGGTAAGTATTAGCTATCATGCTTTTTTCTCAGTTGTTTCTGGTGCTTCGGCTCAACACCTTGAGGAAGCTAGTAAAGGACTTTCGCTTTCCTTTATTGTTAGTGCTACAGTTTTGGCACCTATCCAGGAGGAATTCATGTTTAGAGGGCTTCTTCAAGGTACATTTTTTGATAATTCTTGGCTGGGGCTTGTGCTGACATCCTCTCTCTTTTCTTTCATGCATGAACCTTATGATATTCCTTCGTTTTGCTATTATCTTTTCGGGGGCTTGTTGCTGGGCTTTGCATATAAAAAGAGTCAAAACCTATGGGTCTCTACTTTAGTCCATATGTTTTACAACAGTTTGCCACTCTTAACTTATATTCAATGAAAATCAAAGAGCAAACTAGTAGCAGGCTGTACTGGAGTACAACAAGGCGACGTTAGTATAAAATGGTTTGTTTTGGAAAGACTAGAGTTAAAGGATGACTTGTAGGGAAGTCTGTTTGGTGAGGAGGATAATTTGATGGAGTTTTTGATAAATTTCATGCCTTGTGTTTTGGAGTTTTAGTACTAATAATCGTTATTACATTTCCTTATACGATTAACCATGGGGATTTTTTTCAAAATGAATCTGCATTGATTATTGTAAGTCTTCTAGTAACCTCGCTGAGTGTTGCTTATGCTAGAAAGTTTGAAATGATTTCTTTTGGGATGTTAAGTAAGAAACAACTTTTGCTGTTCATTGTAATCTTTCTTCTAAGTGTACTTGAGACGCTAGTTTATATTCATTTCTTTGCTGTTTCTTCTGGCGCAGGAGTTCAACATTTGGCGGAAGTCAGCAGAGGAATTTCTCTGTCTTTGATTTTGACTTCCTCAGTTTTTGGACCCATTCAGGAGGAACTCATTTTCAGAGGACTTCTTCAAGGTGCGGTTTTTGACAATTCTTGGTTAGGGCTTGTGCTAACTTCCTCTCTCTTTTCTTTTATGCATGGACCTTCTAATGTCCCTTCGTTTATTTTTTATCTACTTGGGGGCTTGTTACTGGGCTTTGCTTATAAAAAGAGCCAAAACCTATGGGTTTCTACTCTAGTTCACATGTTTTACAATGCTTGGCCACTCTTATATTATTTATAAAAATCATGAAAGGTAAGCAGAAGATGGTGCTTGCCTTTTCTTTCTATACTGATACTCAAGCCAATCCAGAGGCTTTTCTTTGAGAATCGGGTGTGGAGCGGTTGACGAATAGGTCAAAAACTAGTAGAATAGTAAGGAAACTTTATACGGAGGAAAGAAATGGATTTGGGTGATAATGAGCTAACACTGACTCCCATACCTGGGAAAAGTGGTAAGGCTTATATGGGTAGCTATCCTGATGGGAAGCGCATCTTTGTAAATGAACACCTCTCCAATCCTACCTGGTCTAGCTAGAGAACAAATTGCTCCACAGTTATTATGGAGTCGCCGTTTGGCAGATGGGCGTGATATGTGTGCTCAAGAATGGTTGACAGGCAAGATATTGACCCCCTATGATATGAATCGTAAGCAAATTGTCAATATTTTAACCCGTCTACATCGCTCACGTCCGTTGATGACACAGTTGAGTCGGTTGGGCTATGCCATGGAAACACCTGTAGATTTACTACAGTCCTGGCAAGAAACGGTTCCAGACGCTTTACGTAAAAATCATTTTATCAGTGAAGTGATGGCTGATTTACGTCAGACTATTCCAGGATTTAGAGAGGACTATGCGACCATTGTCCATGGAGATGTACGACATAGTAATTGGATTGAGACAGACAGTGGCTTGATTTATTTGGTAGATTGGGATTCGGTTCGCTTGACCGACCGCATGTTTGATGTGGCCCATATGCTCTGCCATTATATTCCAGAACATGAGTGGAAGGAATGGTTGACCTACTACGGTTACAAGTACAATCAGACGGTATTAAATAAATTGTATTGGTACGGTCAATTATCTTATTTGAGCCAGATTTCCAAGTATTATATGAACCAAGATTTAGAAAATGTCAATCGGGAGATTCATGGCTTGCGTCACTTCCGAGACAAGTATGGAAAGAGAAGATGAGAGTTAGAAATCGTAAAGGGGCGACAGAATTACTAGAGGCAAATCCCCAGTATGTAGTCCTCAATCCCTTGGAAGCCAAGGGAAAATGGCGGGATTTGTTCGGCAATGATAATCCCATTCATGTGGAAGTTGGAAGTGGAAAGGGTGCCTTTGTTTCAGGTATGGCCAAGCAAAACCCTGACATCAACTATATTGGGATTGATATTCAAAAGTCTGTTTTGAGCTACGCTTTGGACAAGGTTCTTGAAGTTGGAGTGCCTAATATCAAGCTCTTGTGGGTAGATGGTTCTGATTTGACAGACTACTTTGAAGATGGTGAGATCGATCGTTTGTATCTGAACTTTTCAGATCCATGGCCTAAAAAACGCCATGAAAAGCGTCGGTTGACCTACAAGACCTTCTTGGATACCTTCAAGCGCATCTTGCCTGAAAATGGAGAAATTCATTTCAAGACGGATAACCGTGGCTTGTTTGAGTATAGCCTAGTGAGTTTTTCTCAGTATGGCATGAAACTCAATGGTGTCTGGCTAGACTTGCATGCCAGTGATTTTGAAGGCAATGTCATGACAGAATACGAGCAAAAATTCTCAAACAAGGGGCAAGTTATCTACCGAGTTGAGGCAGAATTTTAAGAAATAGCCTGAAATCAGGCTGTATAAGTGCTTTTGCTTTACATAAGTTGGCAAACGTGCTATACTAATAGTAAGAATATGAGAAAGAGAGGCGGGGAAATATCTTCGCCTCTTGCTTATGAGGAGGTGGACGCAATCGCAACAATTGTAGAATTAGTCAGAGAAGTTGTAGAACCTGTCATCCAAGCACCTTTCGAACTCGTGGATATCGAGTATGGAAAGATTGGCAGTGACATGATTCTCAGTATTTTTGTAGATAAACCTGAAGGAATTACCTTGAACGACACGGCAGACTTGACAGAGATGATCAGTCCTGTCCTAGACACCATCAAGCCAGATCCCTTCCCAGAACAATATTTCCTAGAAATCACCAGTCCAGGCTTGGAACGTCCTTTGAAAACCAAGGATGCCGTTGCTGGAGCGGTTGGGAAATACATCCATGTCGGGCTCTATCAAGCCATCGATAAGCAAAAGGTCTTTGAAGGAACCTTGGTGGCCTTTGAAGAGGACGAATTGACCATGGAATATATGGACAAGACGCGTAAGAAAACTGTCCACATTCCGTACAGTTTAGTATCCAAAGCACGTTTAGCAGTTAAATTATAGAAAAAGAAAGGATAGCTTTTGAGGATTCAAAAGTGAAGAAAACATGAGTAAAGAAATGCTAGAGGCCTTCCGCATTTTGGAAGAAGACAAGGGAATCAAAAAAGAAGATATCATCGACGCAGTAGTAGAGTCGCTTCGTTCCGCTTATCGCAGACGTTATGGTCAATCAGACAGCGTAGCTATTGACTTCAACGAAAAAACAGGTGACTTTACAGTTTATACTGTTCGTGAAGTGGTTGATGAAGTATTTGATAGCCGTTTGGAAATCAGCTTGAAAGATGCTCTTGCCATCAATTCAGCCTATGAACTTGGAGACAAAATCAAGTTTGAAGAAGCACCTGCTGAGTTTGGTCGTGTAGCAGCCCAATCTGCCAAACAAACCATCATGGAAAAAATGCGCAAGCAAACACGTGCTATCACCTACAACACTTACAAAGAACATGAGCAAGAAATCATGTCTGGTACGGTAGAACGCTTTGACAACCGCTTCATCTATGTCAACCTTGGGAGCATCGAAGCCCAATTGTCAAAACAAGACCAAATCCCTGGAGAAGTTTTTGCTTCTCATGATCGTATCGAAGTTTATGTCTACAAGGTTGAAGACAACCCTCGCGGTGTGAATGTCTTTGTTAGCCGTAGTCATCCAGAAATGATCAAACGCTTGATGGAGCAAGAAATTCCAGAAGTTTATGACGGAACGGTTGAAATCATGAGCGTGGCTCGTGAAGCTGGTGACCGTACTAAGGTTGCCGTTCGTAGCCACAATCCAAATGTGGATGCTATCGGTACAATCGTTGGACGTGGTGGTGCTAATATCAAGAAGATTACGAGCAAGTTCCACCCAGCTCGCTACGATGCCAAGAGCGACCGTATGGTGCCAATCGAAGAAATATCGATGTTATCGAGTGGGTAGCAGATCCAGCTGAATTTATCTACAATGCCATTGCTCCTGCTGAAGTTGACCAAGTTATCTTTGATGAAAACGACAGCAAACGTGCCTTGGTGGTTGTTCCTGATAACAAACTTTCTCTTGCGATCGGTCGTCGTGGGCAAAACGTTCGCTTGGCAGCTCACTTGACTGGTTACCGTATCGATATCAAGTCTGCTAGTGAATTTGAAGCCATGGAAGAAGCTGCTTCAGTAGATTTGGAAGCAGAAAACGATACTGTAGAAGAATAAAAGCTGCTAGAGGAGGGAAAGATGAAAACGAGAAAAATCCCTTTGCGCAAGTCTGTTGTGTCCAATGAAGTGATTGATAAGCGTGATTTGCTCCGCATTGTCAAGAACAAGGAAGGACAAGTCTTTATCGATCCGACAGGTAAGGCCAATGGCCGCGGCGCTTATATCAAGCTAGACAATGCAGAAGCCCTAGAGGCGAAAAAGAAGAAGGTCTTTAACCGCAGCTTTAGCATGGAAGTGGAAGAAAGCTTTTATGATGAGTTGATCGCTTATGTGGATCACAAAGTGAAAAGAAGAGAGTTAGGACTTGAATAAGCAAAAGATAAGCAATCTCTTGGGACTTGCTCAGCGAGCAGGGCGGATCATATCGGGTGAAGAATTGGTGGTCAAGGCCATTCAAGATGGTAAGGCCAAGTTGGTCTTTCTAGCCCATGATGCTGGACCCAATCTGACCAAGAAGATTCAAGATAAAAGTCATTATTATCACGTAGAAATTGTAACCGTGTTTTCAACACTGGAATTAAGCATAGCAGTCGGGAAATCGAGAAAGGTTTTGGCTGTAACAGATGCTGGATTTACAAAAGAAAAATGAGGTCTCTTATGGAATAGAAGAGGAGGACATGATTTGTCTAAGAAAAGATTGTACGAAATCGCAAAGAGCTTGGAAAAGAAAGTAAAGAAGTTGTAGCGCGTGCAAAAGAGTTGGGCTTGGATGTGAAAAGCCACTCATCAAGTGTGGAAGAAGCTGTCGCTGCAAAAATCGCTGCTAGCTTTAAGCCTGCAGCTGCTCCTAAAGTAGAAGCAAAACAGGAAGCACCAAAAGCAGGTGCAGAAAAGAAAGCCGAAAAATCTGAGCCAGCTAAACCAGCTGTAGCCAAGGAAGAGGCAAAACCTGCTGAGCCAGTTGCTCCGAAGACAGAAAAAGTAGCAGCTAAACCGCAAAGTCGTAATTTCAAGGCTGAGCGTGAAGCTCGTGCCAAAGAACAGGCAGAACGACGCAAGCAAAATAAGGGCAATAACCGTGACCAACAAAAGGGAAATCATCAAAAGAATGATAACCGTAATGGTGGAAAACAAGGTCAAGGCAACCGCGATAATCGTCGCTTTAATGACCAAGCTAAGAAACAGCAAGGTCAGCAAAATCGTGGAAATGAGCGCCGTCAACAAGAGGACAAACGTCCAAATCAAGCGGCTCCACGTATTGACTTTAAAGCCCGTGCAGCAGCCCTAAAAGCAGAGCAAAATGCAGAGTATGCACGTTCAAGTGAGGAACGCTTCAAGCAATATCAGGCTGCTAAAGAAGCCTTGGCTCAAGCTAACAAACGCAAGGAACCAGAGGAAATCTTTGAAGAGGTTGCTAAACTAGCTGAACAAGCCCAACAAGAGCAACAAGTTCAAGCAGTAATTGAAGTGGTGCCTGAGAAAAAAGAACCTGCAGTGGATACACGTCGTAAAAAACAAGCTCGACCAGATAAAGAACGTGACGATTATGATCACGAAGAAGATGGTCCTAGAAAAAACCAAAAGAATCGAAGTAGTCAAAATCAAGTGAGAAATCAAAAGAATAGTAACTGGAATAATAGTAATAACAAAAAGAATAAAAAAGGCAATAAGCAAAACAACCGCAATCAGGCTCCAAAACCTGTTACAGAGCGTAAATTCCATGAATTGCCAACAGAATTTGAATATACAGATGGTATGACCGTTGCGGAAATCGCAAAACGTATCAAACGTGAACCAGCTGAAATCGTTAAGAAACTCTTTTATGATGGGTGTCATGGCCACACAAAACCAATCTTTAGATGGGGAAACAATTGAACTCCTCATGGTGGATTATGGTATCGAAGCCAAACAAAAAGTTGAAGTGGATAATGCCGACATCGAACGTTTCTTTGTCGAAGATGGTTATCTCAATGAAGATGAATTGGTTGAGCGTCCACCAGTTGTAACTATCATGGGACACGTTGACCACGGTAAACAACACTCCTAGATACCCTTCGTAACTCTCGTGTTGCGACAGGTGAGGCAGGTGGTATCACTCAGCATATCGGTGCCTACCAAATCGTGGAAAATGGTAAGAAGATTACCTTCCTTGATACACCAGGACACGCGGCCTTTACATCTATGCGTGCGCGTGGTGCTTCTGTTACAGATATTACTATCTTGGTTGTAGCGGCAGATGACGGGGTTATGCCTCAGACTATCGAAGCCATTAACCACTCAAAAGCGGCCAACGTTCCAATCATCGTAGCCATTAACAAGATTGATAAACCAGGTGCCAACCCAGAACGCGTGATCGGTGAATTGGCAGAGCATGGAGTTATGTCAACTGCTTGGGGTGGAGATTCTGAATTTGTTGAAATCTCAGCTAAATTCAACCAAAACATCGAAGAATTGTTGGAAACAGTCCTTCTTGTGGCTGAAATCCAAGAACTCAAGGCAGACCCAACAGTGCGTGCGATCGGTACAGTTATCGAAGCTCGCTTGGATAAAGGAAAAGGTGCGGTCGCAACCCTTCTTGTTCAACAAGGTACCTTGAATGTTCAAGACCCAATCGTTGTCGGAAATACCTTCGGTCGTGTCCGTGCTATGACCAATGACCTTGGTCGTCGTGTTAAAGTTGCTGGACCATCAACACCAGTTTCAATCACAGGTTTGAACGAAGCGCCGATGGCGGGTGACCACTTTGCTGTTTATGAGGATGAAAAATCTGCGCGTGCAGCAGGTGAAGAGCGTGCCAAACGTGCCCTCATGAAACAACGTCAAGCTACCCAACGTGTCAGCCTTGAAAACCTCTTTGATACGCTTAAAGCTGGTGAACTCAAATCAGTTAACGTGATCATCAAGGCCGATGTACAAGGTTCGGTTGAAGCCCTTTCTGCCTCACTTCAAAAGATTGACGTGGAAGGTGTTAAAGTTACCATCGTCCACTCAGCGGTCGGTGCTATCAACGAATCAGACGTGACCCTTGCGGAAGCTTCAAATGCCTTTATCGTTGGTTTCAACGTACGCCCTACACCACAAGCTCGTCAACAAGCCGAAGCTGACGATGTGGAAATCCGTCTTCACAGCATTATCTACAAGGTTATTGAAGAGATGGAAGAAGCTATGAAAGGGATGCTTGATCCAGAATTTGAAGAAAAAGTTATCGGTGAAGCTCTTATTCGTGAAACCTTCAAGGTGTCTAAAGTGGGAACCATCGGTGGATTCATGGTTATAAACGGTAAGGTTACCCGTGACTCAAAAGTCCGTGTTATCCGTGACGGTGTCGTTATCTATGATGGTGAACTCGCAAGCTTGAAACACTACAAAGACGACGTTAAGGAAGTTACAAACGGTCGCGAAGGTGGATTGATGATCGACGGCTACAATGATATCAAGATGGATGATGTGATTGAGGCCTATGTCATGGAAGAAATCAAACGATAAGATTTTTTGCTCCTTTCTTAGGTGGTGAGGGACGCAAGCAAACCGATGGTTTTATTGCTTATTTTTGAGCCTAGGGTCTCAAAAATTCCCTGTGATGGGACTGATAAATCAGTTCCATCACTTTCACCACGGCGAAAGAAGCAGATGATTTCAAATTGAACTTCGTTTCAATTTGAACTGAAAATCAAGAAGTTTAAAAATAGCTAGGTCTGCTGGCCTAGCTTTTGGTTCAAAGTAGAGAAAGGAATATCATGGCAAATCATTTCCGTACGGATCGTGTGGGCATGGAAATCAAGCGTGAAGTCAATGAGATTTTGCAAAAGAAAGTCCGTGATCCGCGTGTCCAAGGTGTGACCATCACAGATGTTCAGATGCTAGGTGACTTGTCTGTTGCCAAGGTTTACTACACCATTTTGAGTAATCTTGCTTCGGATAACCAAAAAGCTCAAATCGGGCTTGAAAAAGCAACTGGGACCATCAAACGTGAACTTGGTCGCAATTTGAAATTGTACAAAATCCCAGATTTGACCTTCGTCAAAGACGAATCCATCGAATATGGAAACAAGATTGACGAAATGCTACGCAATCTGGATAAGAACTAAGAAAGAGGGGAAACCCTCTTTTTTGGTGTGTGCCAGTCCTCCTTATGGTATAATAAAATAAATAATATCATTTATAAACGATAATGGAGGTCGTCATGGACAATATCATCGATGTGTCAATTCCTGTTGCAGAAGTGGTGGACAAGCATCCAGAAGTCTTGGAAATCCTAGTGGAGCTGGGTTTTAAACCCCTTGCTAATCCCCTGATGCGTAATACTATCGGTCGCAAAGTATCGCTTAAGCAGGGGTCTAAGCTGGAAGGAACTCCTATGGACAAGATTGTCCGCACACTGGAAGCAAATGGCTACGAAGTGATTGGATTAGACTAATGGCAGATGAAAGGATTCATGTCCTACGGGATATTTTGTTAGAATTGCATAATGGCGCCTCTCCTGAATCAGTTCAGGAGCGCTTTGATGCGACCTTTACAGGTGTCTCAGCCATTGAGATTTCCCTTATGGAGCACGAGCTGATGAATTCAGACTCAGGTGTCACCTTTGAAGATGTTATGGAACTCTGTGATGTCCATGCCAATCTTTTTAAAAATGCTGTTAAGGGTGTCGAAGTTGCAGATACCGAACACCCTGGCCACCCAGTTCGGGTCTTTAAGGAAGAAAATCTGGCCCTCCGTGCGGCCTTGATTCGCATTCGGAGATTGTTAGATACTATGAGTCTATGGAAGACGAGGAAATGCTGGCGGAGATGCGCAAGGGCTTGGTGCGTCAGATGGGACTTGTGGGGCGATTTGACATCCATTACCAACGTAAAGAAGAACTCTTCTTTCCTATCATGGAGCGCTATGGTCACGATTCACCTCCTAAGGTCATGTGGGGAGTGGATGACCAGATCAGGGAACTCTTTCAAACAGCTTTAGCGACAGCCAAGTCACTACCAGAAGTGTCGATTAGCACTGTAAAGGAAGCTTTTGAAGCCTTTGCGACAGAGTTTGAAAGTATGATTTTCAAGGAAGAATCTATCCTTCTCATGATTCTTCTTGAGTCCTTTACTCAGGATGACTGGCTTCAGATTGCGGAGGAGAGCGATTCCTATGGCTATGCCATCATCCGTCCGTCTGAGAAATGGGTGCCAGAACGTCAAAGTTTCGTTGAGGAAAAAAGTGCAGAGGAACCCGTGCAGCTAGACACGGCTGAAGGTCAAATTCAGCAAGTTATTGATACGGCAGAAGGACAGTTCACCATTACCTTTACCCCTAAGGAAAAGGAAGCAGTGCTGGATCGCCATAGTCAACAGGCTTTTGGCAATGGCTATCTCTCAGTCGAGCAGGCCAACCTCATCCTCAATCACCTCCCTATGGAGATAACCTTTGTCAATAAAGACGATATTTTCCAGTATTACAATGACAATACGCCAGCTGATGAGATGATTTTCAAACGGACACCGTCCCAAGTCGGGCGTAATGTTGAACTTTGCCATCCGCCTAAGTATTTGGATAAGGTCAAGACTATCATGAAGGGTCTTCGTGAAGGAGTCAAGGACAAGTATGAAATGTGGTTCAAGTCTGAGTCGCGAGGCAAGTTTGTCCACATCACCTACGCTGCAGTCCATGATGAAGATGGAGAATTCCAAGGTGTGCTGGAATACGTTCAGGATATTCAGCCCTACCGTGAGATTGACACGGACTATTTCCGTGGATTAGAATAAGGAGAAAAAATGAGTTACGAACAAGAATTTATGAAGGAATTTGAGGCTTGGGTCAATACCCAGATTATGATCAACGACATGGCGCACAAGGAAAGTCAAAAAGTCTACGAAGAAGACCAAGACGAGCGTGCCAAAGATGCCATGATTCGCTATGAAAGCCGCTTGGATGCCTATCAGTTCTTGCTTGGAAAATTTGAAAATTTCAAGGCAGGTAAAGGATTCCATGACTTGCCAGAAGGCTTGTTTGGTGAGCGGAATTATTAAACGAGATAGATTCTTGATTTTTTACTAAAATCTTGATAGAATATTTATATTAAATCCTTGTCAGAGCAGGGGTTTTTTATTGAAAGGATTTTATCATGTCAAAGAAACTCAATCGTAAAAAACAATTACGAAATAGCCTCCGTCGTGCAGGTGCTTTTTTTCAAGTACTGTGACTAAGGTTGTAGAAGAGACAAAAAAAGTCGTAAAACGTGCAGAACAGTCAGCAAGCCAAGCTGGTAAGGCTGTTTCTAAAAAAGTTGAACAAGCAGTAGAAGCTACCAAAGAGCAAGCTCAAAAAGTAGCCAATTCTGTAGAAGATTTTGCAGCAAACTTGGGTGGACTTCCACTTGACCGTGCTAAAACTTTCTACGATGAAGGAATCAAGTCTGCTTCAGATTTCAAAAACTGGACTGAAAAAGAACTCCTTGCCTTGAAAGGAATCGGCCCAGCTACTATTAAGAAATTGAAAGAAAACGGTATTAAGTTCAAGTAATCTTTCTTGTCCCTTGCATTTCCGAAAAAATCTTGCTACAATAGAACCATTAGAGGTGTTTTGAATCCCACATTTTACAGAAAGTGGCGGCGCTGAGAAGTCCACAAATGTGTCAAAACTGGTTGCTGATGGATGAAAAAATGAAATAAAAGTGTCTTTTTGTTTTAAAGACGAGAGTGGTGGGCTCTGCCCGAAATTGGGTGGTACCGCGGATAAGCACATTCGTCCCTGTCATGTAGATGACAGGGCTTTTCTTTTGTGTCTTAGTCAAAGGAGGTTGTTATGAAACAATCATTTAAAACTAATAAACTATACTATGGCTTTCCTATTTTTATTTTAGGATATCAAGATCAGAATTTTGGCTATAACATCACGACCTGTAGTTCCTCTTATAGTCTAGGAGATTGGATTGTGATTGGAGTCGTTGCGAAAGAGAATGCCGCAGAGCAGATTAAGCATTATCAGCAGTTTACCGTGAATATCCCTGATGAAAATCTCATGCTCGAGATGGAGCAGGCTGGTTTTATCAGTCATCAGGAGAAATTGGAACGTTTGGGAGTGCATTATGAAATTTCTGAACGAACTCAGGCACCGATTTTAGAGGATTGTCCAGTCGTTTTGGATTGTCAGGTAGATAGGATTGTTGAGGAAGAGGGAATTTGTCATATTTTCGCTAAGATTGTTGAGCGACTTGTTGATCCAGAACTTTTGGATGAAAAGGGACATTTTAGAAATGAACTGTTTGCCCCAACCTATTTCATGGGAGATGGATATCAGCGCGTCTATCGTTATCTGGACAAGCGTATAGATATTAAGGGGGAATTTCATCAAAAAAGCGAGGAAGAAGGATGACAAGAGCTGAGTTACCAGACCGATTAGAAACCGAACGACTCGTCCTACGAGTCCGTACAGTGGCGGATGCCGAGGATATTCATGCCTACGCTAGTCTCCCAGAGGTTGCCTATCCAGCAGGCTTTCCTCCAGTCAAAACCTTTGAAGATGAGGTTTACTATCTAGAGCATATCCTTCCCGAACGCAATCAAAAGGAAAATCTCCCAGATGGCTATGGGATTGTCGTCAAAGGAACCGATAAAGTCATTGGTTCTGTTGACTTCAACCATCGCTATGCGGATGATGTGCTAGAGCTTGGCTATACTTTGCATCCAGACTACTGGGGTCGAGGTTATGTACCAGAAGCGGCGCGTGCCTTGATCGACTTAGCCTTTAAAGATTTGGATCTTCACAAGATTGAACTGACTTGTTTTGATTATAATGTCCAAAGTCAACGAGTCGCAGAGAAGCTTGGTTTTACTCTTGAAGCTCGTATCCGAGACCGCAAAGATGTTCAAAGAAACCGCTGTGACAGTCTGATATATGGCTTGCTGAATAGTGAGTGGGGGAGTTTTTTTACGAGTAAGATATATTCTTGTTTTTATATTCTTTAAGAGGAGACATGATGAGAAGTAGTCATAATCAAATATTAGATGCTTGGATTACAGTAGAACAATTATCAGAAGGGAATATTGAAAAAAAGTGATTCTAAGTATAAAAATTTTTTTCAAGGGATGATTATCAATCAATATTAAAAGATTTTTTTAAAACGTCAAAAATTAAAAATCTAGTTCAGGGATTGCTGTTTATTGTGGAATTTTCCCTTTTCGAAAAATTATTGAAGTGTTAAGAGGCAAATACAATTTAAAGGAGACGGAGGAAGAATTGGGAAGAGCTTCTTATAAATTTACTTTTGCTCTATACTTTGATAAAGATTTGAAGTTCTTAGCTGATAAGTTTTTTTAACTATGAGTGGGCAAATTTTTCAAAAATAGGGAATTGCCTAAAGATTTCTTAATAGCAGAAAATGAGCTTCGAGAACAGTTAGGTCAGGCCTTTCTTGATGGAGAGTTCAATGAAGTTTTTAGTAAACTTCTCAAAAAGTATGAGATTTCACCAAGTGATTGCAGATATTATTTTGTTAAGAATTTTTGCTGACGAAATAAATTTACATTCATTTTTTTCTAAAGGATTTGAAATATGCAAAAATCAATTTATAATGAAAATCTCAATCGTTATTTATCAGGATTCGATTCTGTAAGGGTTAATCTGGACGGCAATAAAGAATCATCCTATTTTTAATCCCAAAGATTTAGAAACAATACTTGAACCAAAAAAATTATCCATTAGGAAGATTTCCTAGTAACCCTAAATATGCTCTTTCTATGATGCAACAAGTAGCTGTAAATTTAGCTTCGAATGCGGATGAAGATGTGAGAAGTGTCAATGGTCCTCCGGGGACTGGTAAAACGACACTTTTAAAAGATATTTTTGCAGATCTGGTAACGGAACAGGCGAGAATTATTAGTGAATTATCGGCTCCTAAGCTTAAAGGGAATCTAGTTTGTCATGACAAACTAGATCTTATTGCAAAATTACCAAAAGAAATTGCAGAAAAAAAGGAATCGTAGTTGCAAGTTCTAACAATGGTGCTGTTAAAAAAATATTGTTAATGAATTACCCCAAAGAAAAGAAATCTATCAGAAATCAAATTGGTTAGATGAATTAAAGAAAATTGATTATTTTGCTGAAATCAGTAATGATTTATTGTTAGAAGATGAAGATGTTTCTAACGACAAAAAATATTGGGGATTATTTTCGATAGAAGGTGGAAAAAAACAGAATAGAGACCGTCTGCAAAAATGTTTTTAAAAAGCAATACGACAAGAATTGAATTCGGATAAATTTCAATCGAATCCATCAGTATACGAAGAGTTTAAAATTCAATATCAGAAGCTGTTTGATAAAAAGAGAAAAGATGCAAGAGATGGCGGATAAGATTCGATTTTATGTAAGCTCGAAAAATGATTACCAGCAGTTTGAAGTAGAGTTTCATCAGGATGATGCTCAAAGACGTTCAGAACTATCTAAAATACGGGATAAATATACTCAATTAGAAAAATAGTAAAAAGGAAATAGAATCTGAGCTGTTTGAGCATGAGCGTCTTATTTCTATGTTAAATGTTAACAAACAGATAGCAGCACAAGATGTCGAGTTGATAAAATTACAAGCTCCACGTTTCTTATGGTTAAAAAGACTTTTCACACCATCGAAATTAGATACTTATTTTACGAGATTGAATCAAGCGAATGAAAGTCTAAAAGCAGAACTGAAGAAAAGTACATGATGAAAGTCAATATTGCCACGGTTTGCAAAAAGAGATAAAAATGCATGAACTTGAATTAAATCAATTGAGTCAAAAGGCAACAGAGGTATAATGAATGGAAATCTAAACAAGAAGATAAATTAATTCGTCATCAGGAAAAAATTTTGAAATTACAATTGGAACTTGCTACATGTACAGTTAATAAGTTGAATTTTTCCGTTCCGTATGAAGAGCTGCAAGTATCAAATTTTTGGTTTGATGATGCCTATCGAGAAGAGCAGAGTCGTTTGTTTATTAAAGCACTTGCAGTTAGAAAACAATTTATATATGACAATAAAAAGCATTTTGAAAAAGCGTTATGGATTTGGGAGAAACCTCAAAACTATTCAATGAGAGATAATGCTAGTGATTTATATAAAACTGCATGGGATTGGATTAATTTCACTGTTCCAGTTATTAGTACAACTTTTGCAAGCTTTAATTCCATGTTTTGGCGTTTGCCTGAAAATAGTATCGGTAATGTATTTATTGATGAAGCTGGTCAGGCATTACCTCAAGCAAGTGTGGGGGCTATTTTTAGAAGTAAGCATATTATGGCTGTTGGGGATCCTTCTCAAATACAACCAGTACAGACTATGGATAAAAATATTTTAGGATTTTTAGCACAGCACCACAAGATAGACTCTAAATATCTTGTATCATCAACGCAAGAATTGATGGATTCTGCTAGTAGATATGGTTTTAAAAAACAAGATGGGACATGGATAGGACTTCCTCTCTGGGTTCATCGTCGTTCTAGTGATCCGATGTTCAGTATTTCCAATAAAATTTCTTATGATAATTTAATGGTTCAAGGAAAGGAAGAAGCTCGAGGTCTGGGAGAATGGTTTGACGTTGGTGGAGATGCTAAGGACAAATTTGTTCCTGAGCAAGCTGATTATTTGAAAGAAGAATTGCAGAAAAGACATGAGGAATTTGATGATATTTATGTCATTACTCCTTTTAAAAATGTATCGGTTCAACTAGCAAAAGAACTAGATAAAATCGGTTTTACAAAGCGGGAAAATGGAAAACCTATAAATGTAGGGACGGTACATACTTTCCAAGGAAAAGAAAATAAGATTGTATATTTTGTGCTTGGAGCAGATAATATGAGTGAGGGGGCTGCTCGCTGGGCTGTCTCTGAACCCAATATTTTAAACGTTGCAGCGACTAGAGCTAAAGAAGAATTTTATATTATTGGGAATAAATCTCTTTACAAAGCCACACAGAGCCCTATTATAAGAGATACTATTGATATTTTAGATGCTTATCAAAGTAGCTTAGAAATTAACTAGAAAGGACACACACATGTCTAAAGAACTTTCACCTAAATACAATCCAGCCGAGGTTGAGGCTGGTCGTTACCAAAAATGGCTTGATGCTGATGTTTTCAAGCCTTCAGGAGATCAAAAGGCTAAGCCTTATTCAATCGTCATTCCACCACCAAATGTAACTGGTAAGCTTCACCTTGGTCACGCTTGGGATACGACTCTTCAAGATATCATCATCCGTCAAAAACGGATGCAAGGTTTTGATACCCTTTGGCTTCCAGGGATGGACCACGCGGGGATTGCCACTCAAGCTAAGGTTGAAGAACGCTTGCGTGGTGAGGGCATTACGCGTTACGACCTCGGTCGAGAAAAATTCCTCGAGAAAGTCTGGGAATGGAAAGACGAATATGCCACTACCATCAAGGAACAATGGGGCAAGATGGGGCTCTCTGTAGACTACTCTCGTGAGCGTTTCACCCTTGACGAAGGTTTGTCAAAAGCTGTTCGTAAGGTCTTTGTGGATCTTTACAAGAAAGGCTGGATCTACCGTGGTGAGTTTATCATCAACTGGGACCCAGCTGCACGCACAGCCCTTTCTGATATCGAAGTTATCCACAAGGACGTCGAAGGTGCCTTCTACCACATGAATTATATGCTGGAAGACGGCTCACGCGCCCTTGAAGTTGCCACAACTCGTCCTGAGACTATGTTTGGGGACGTTGCCGTTGCGGTCAATCCAGAAGATCCACGCTACAAGGACTTGATTGGAAAAAACGTCATCCTTCCAATCGCTAATAAATTGATCCCAATCGTTGGAGACAAACACGCAGATCCTGAATTTGGTACTGGTGTCGTGAAAATCACGCCTGCCCACGATTCAAACGACTTCTTGGTTGGTCAACGTCACAACTTGCCGCAAGTCAACGTCATGAACGACGACGGAACTATGAATGAGCTTGCCTTCGAGTTTGCAGGTATGGACCGTTTTGAAGCTCGTAAGGCAGTCGTTGCCAAGTTGGAAGAAATCGGTGTCCTCGTTAAAATCGAAAAACGTGTCCACAGCGTTGGTCACTCAGAGCGTACAGGTGTTGTGGTTGAACCACGCTTGTCTACTCAATGGTTCGTTAAGATGGATCAATTAGCGAAAAATGCTATTGCCAACCAAGACACAGAGGACAAGGTCGAATTCTATCCACCTCGTTTTAATGATACCTTCCTTCAATGGATGGAAAATGTCCACGACTGGGTAATCTCTCGTCAGCTCTGGTGGGGTCACCAAATCCCTGCTTGGTACAATGCTGAGGGTGAAATATATGTCGGCGAAGAAGCTCCAGAAGGTGACGGTTGGACTCAGGACGAAGACGTCTTAGATACTTGGTTCAGTTCTGCCCTCTGGCCATTCTCAACCATGGGCTGGCCTGATGTCGATTCAGAAGACTTCAAACGTTACTTCCCAACATCAACTTTGGTGACTGGTTATGATATTATTCCGTTCTGGGTGTCTCGGATGATTTTCCAAGGTTTGGAATTTACTGGCAAGTCGCCATTCAAATGCCTTGATTCATGGTCTCATTCGTGATGAGCAAGGACGCAAGATGTCGAAATCTCTTGGTAACGGGATTGATCCAATGGATGTTATTGATAAGTACGGAACAGATAGCCTTCGTTGGTTCCTTTCAAACGGTTCTGCACCAGGACAAGACGTGCGCTTCTCTTACGAGAAAATGGATGCTTCATGGAACTTCATTAACAAGATCTGGAACATCTCTCGCTACATCCTCATGAACAATGAAGATTTGACTCTTGAGCAAGCAACTGCCAATGTCGAAAAAGTGGTTAACAAGGAAGCTGGAAATGTCACAGACCGCTGGATTCTCCACAACCTCAATGAAACCATCGGAAAAGCTACTGCCAACTTTGACAAGTTTGAGTTTGGTGTTGCTGGACACATCCTCTACAACTTCATCTGGGATGAGTTTGCGGACTGGTACATTGAGTTGACTAAGGAAGTCCTTTACAGCGATAATGAAGAAGAGAAAGTCATCACACGCTCTGTTCTCCTTTATACTTTGGATAAGATTCTTCGTCTCCTTCACCCAATCATGCCATTTGTGACAGAGGAAATCTTTGGACAAATCTCAGAAGGCTCTATCGTGACAGCAGAATACCCAACTGTCAATCCAGCCTTTGAAGATCTTGCTGCTCACACAGGTGTAGAAAGCCTCAAAGACTTAATCCGTGCTGTTCGTAATGCGCGTGCAGAAGTAAACGTAGCACCAAGTAAGCCTATCACCATCCTTGTTAAGACTAGTGATAGCGACTTGGAAACCTTCTTTAACAGCAATGTCAACTACATCAAACGCTTCACAAATCCAGAACACTTGGAAATCGCATCAACCATCCCTGCACCTGAACTCGTAATGTCAAGCGTCATCACAGGAGCAGAAATCTACTTGCCACTGGCAGATCTCCTCAATGTCGAAGAAGAACTGGCTCGTCTCGACAAGGAACTGGCTAAATGGCAAAAAGAACTGGATATGGTCGGCAAGAAGCTCTCTAACGAACGCTTCGTAGCCAATGCCAAACCAGAAGTCGTCCAAAAAGAACGCGACAAACAAGCCGACTACCAAGCCAAATACGACGCGACCGTAGCACGTATTGATGAGATGAAGAAACTCGTTAAATAAACATAGAAACACGGCTGAATGCCGTGTTTTTTGGTATAATAGGACGAATGGAGGTTTATATGAGAAGCTTTAAAATACAAGGATTACATGATTCTAAGACGGTAAGTATACATTTTAATAATGCTGTTAATATTTTTTTGTAGGAGAGAATGGTGTTGGTAAGACTACTGTTTTTAAATATTTTTATATTATTTACTAAGTGGTAACTATATTGAACTTAAAAAAATTTGATTTTACAACAATCTCTATTGAATTTAATGATAATGAGATAATTGAATTCTCTAAAGATGAAGTATTGGATTATATTGATTCTCCTTATGAAGATGAGATTTATTTGAAGTATTCATTATGGCAATTTAGAAATCTAGATTTCAGTAGAGTACTAAAAAGCAAAAAAAGTACCCGTGGTAATGATATTGTATTTGAGAGATGGGTAAGTGATATAGATGAATCAATTATTGACGAAGTAAGAAATGCTACTAATTTTAAAGATTTAAATCTCAGAGAATTGCACTTTAAAAAAATAGAGTTACATCTAATATGCCTTATAATTATTTTTGTATATTGTATAGCCACTATATATGATAGTTCACATATAAGTCATTCAAGTATTAGTGAGTATGAGAATCCTTTTTAAAACTTTTGTTAGTAGAATAGAGGCTTTTAAAAAAAGATAAAAAAATATTGTACTTCCCAACTTATAGGCGAATTGAAGAAGAGATTTTTGCAAGCAATGATATTACCGACCTGCCATTCCGTGAAGAAATAAAAAGAAAAATTTGATAAATTTTGGAATGGAAGATGTAAAAAAACAGATTGATAATATTTTTATACGGTATAAAAAAACAGTTACAAGCCAAAACTATGAACAAATGACAACAGGTTTGTTAAATGAATATACTACTGACAATGCTTTTTGAATTTTCAGAACTTAAAAAAATCTGATTCCGAAACAATTAGAATTGCATTGAGTCGTTTAGGGAGTAAAGTTGAAAAGAGAACAATTGATATTATTATAGATAAATTTGAAAAAGATAGTTTTTTTCAGAGGATAAAGATAAGTATCTTATGAATCTATTAAACAAAAATTTTTAGAAAAATTATTCAAAATTAAGTGATATAGATAATAGAATTAAACGATTTGTTGATGTCGTGAACAAATACTTCATTAACAAAGAGTTTGTTTACGATCAGTCCTCTTTAGACATAGCTATTTATTCCAGAGAGAAGAAAAATTGAATTAAATCAATTATCTTCTGGTGAAAAAAACAATTGGTATCTATTTTTTTCAAAAAAATACTATTGGAAGATAAAGAAACTATTGTATTATTTGATGAACCAGAGTTGTCATTGTCAATTGAATGGCAAAAAGGAATTCCTAGTGGACATCTCCAATTCTAATTCCTTATTCTTTCTAGTTGCAGTTACACATTCTCCTTTCATATTTGAAAACCTATTTGATAATGTTTCTGATTTTTGAAGTTTTTTTAGTGGGGATAAGAATTATGACGAAGAATAGTCGAGCAGAGGAGATGAGAGAAAAATCTAAAAATGCATCATCTGCATGGTTGGAGTTTTCTCAGAAAAAAATAACTTGGATCAATACCACTTCTTTTTTTGAAGGTTATGACAGATTCTATTATCTTAATAAATTTAAAGAAATCTATTATAGATTAATGAATGATTATCCTTCATATAATCAGTATGAATGTGGTGGGAAAAAAAGAAGTTTTTAAAAAGTACATAAAAAAATTTGTGAAGAGAAATCAATTTTTTTCCAAAAAAAGCAATTGTTATTTTTTTGATAGATAAAGATTACGAAAATATCGGTTCATTGCAACATCATTATGAAGGAGTATATCAAACCGATTGTTATTCAGTAGAGAATTTTTTTATACTTTTTACTCAAGTCATTGAGAAAAATTTTGATGGATGAAATTGGATATAATCAGGGGAGTACTGAGTTTGATGAAATAATATCTAAATATAATATTTTTACATCAGATATTTATTGATAAATTAACAGATTACAATCTGTTTAATATGCTATGTCTAAAAATATGATTTTTCAGTTAAAAATTTGATGAGTTTAATATTTTTCAGTTGTCTAAAAATGAATAATTTAACTATTGAATTTATGAATGCAGGTATTAATGGTAAACAATTAGATAACGTAGATATTGAATATTTGATTTCTCGATTTGAAATACAATTAGAAAGAAAAAAATATGTAAATTAGAAGAGAAAAAAACGAAGATACTGATTATCACAGGAAAATATTAAGTCGTTTTAGTTCTAGAAAAAAAGGAATTATTAGAATTATACAGTACTATAAAAAGAATAGAGTGTATAGATATTAATTATTTTTTTAGAGGAAAAGAAGATTTTTAAATTTTTTTAATTTATTTTTCTTAAACAGGTTGAGTATGTTTATAATTGTAAGACAAATTTAAATCTAAATTCCTCTGATGAAATATTATTATCACATCTTGCAAAAGCATGCAAGTATTTTTTTCCTAGTTTGATATCTTATTTTTGAGGGGAAAATTTCCAACTAATGTTTTTTTAAATTAAAAAAATAAAGTTTTTTTAACAAATGTATATACTTAAAAAAAGTTAGAATTAATACTGATTTCAAGTAATTCATAGACTATATTATTTTTGTTAAAAATCCATACCCAGTATAATAGACGATATAATTTGGCAAAAAGAATTAAATTATAGTTCAAAGCTTATAACATAAAAGTATACATCGTATTTTAGTAAGTATTATTTTATATTCTAGAAAGCGGATTACTACATAATAACCGCTCTGAGAAGTACAACATTGCAGATTTCCTCTCAGGTGTTGGAGGGATTTGAACAGACCAACGAGTTCAGAGTGGTGTATGCCAATGAGTTTGATAAGTATGCACGCTAGATTATTCATTTAATCAAACCATTCGTCCAACGGACATTTCAGATGAGTGCATGGGATCTTAAATATAATTCTTTCATTATTTCTTTTCATAGAACCTATTGTGAGAGTTTTTATAATTTTCGCCAATTCCATACCCATTTCACCATTTACCGATGACACAGAAAAACAATTGAAAGGATATTTCTATGCAACCAACTTACAACATTGACAATCCAAACTTGTCTTATGAAGCTAAACGTGATTTATGGCGGATAGGTTTTGGTCTGCAGAAAGTTGACAATCTAGTGCCATCAGCTTATATGGAATCTTTGGCTGAGAAACAGGCTCGGGGTGAACTGACTTATGAGCAGGTTTATGAAGATGCAAAGGCTTATCATCATACCATTGATGCAAGTACGGAGGAGGCAGACTTGGTTTCTCTTCGTATCGTGGAACTATTATCTCGAAGAGGCTTTAGCTTTCAGTCCTGCGACCTTACTTGCTATTCATAAGGAGTTGTTTCAAGATATATTTGAACCCTCTATTCCGGTGGGGCAATTTCGTCAAACCAATATCACAAAGAGTGAACCTGTTTTGAATGGTGAAAGCGTTGTGTACTCTGACTACTCTATGATTCAAATGACATTGGATTATGATTTTAATCAGGAAAAACAAGTTGCATATGCGACACTAACCCAGGCGGATATGGTTAAAAAAATCCAGCATTTTATTTCAGGAATCTGGCAGATTCATCCATTTCGCGAAGGAAACACTCGGACAGTAACGGTCTTTTTGATTCAGTATCTTCGTGAGTTTGGTTTTGATATTGATAATACACCATTTCAGCAACATGCCAAGTATTTTCGTGATGCCTTGGTATTAGATAATGCAAAGATTTTACAGCGACGTCCTGAGTTTTTAACAGCTTTTTTTGAAAATCTCTTGCTCGGTGGTCAAAATGATTTGTCTTCAGAAAGAATGTATCTAGATTTAGATCTCGATCTTTCAAAATCCTAATACTGAGTAAACATTGAATTTTAGGAAAAATGAAGTAAATATTCTCACAAGAAAACGTATATCATCAAAGTTTTAGTCGCTTGATGATATGCGTTTTTTTAATTTTATAGACTGCTCGTTTAAACTCTATTTACCTCGTACCTTCTGGTGCGAGACTGAATAAGTACTATTCGGATTTTATTTTCGTGTACAATTTCAGCCATTCTTGTTATAATCAGCCTATAGGAATCAAGGAGGTGATTGTTATGGCTGTTTTTGTGTCTTTGGATGGAATTGTGGTAGAAGTACTTGATGTCTTTTCTTCTTTTAATGGGGATAGTGAGTTTTTCTTGTGTAAACGTCTTAAAGACAAGAGTCAGTTTGTTATGGAACGCTCTCGGTTCGAGGAGATGTTCCAACTTCAAAATAGTCACTTGACGACGCAAGAAAAATTACAATTGTTTACCTCTGTGTTTGCTGGCCGTTATGATGTTTATGCTAAGAGTTTTATCAATGATCAAGGGAAAATTCAGTATTTTCCTTCCTATGATTATGGTTGGAAGCAGTTGCCACCTGAAAAACGGAGTTTCCAGACATTGACGGATTCCGTTTTGAAATCTCATTTTCGTGGGGAGATAGCTATCGGTATCTTTCCTATGCATTTAGATGATAGCTGTTATTTTTTGGTACTGGATTTGGATGAAAGAGATTGGAAAGAAGCCGGTTTAGCCATTCGAAGAATAGCCAGGGAACGCCAGATGGAAGCCCATCTAGAGATTTCTCGTTCGGGTCAAGGACTCCATATTTGGTTCTTCTTTGAGGAAGCGATTCCGTGTCGAGAGGCTCGCTTTATTTGGAAAGAAACTATTAGAATTGGCTATGCAGGAAAGTATGCAACTGTCCTTTGATTCTTTTGATCGCATGTTTCCGAATCAGGATGTCCTTCCTAAAGGTGGATTTGGTAATTTGATTGCCCTTCCTTTTCAAGGAGAAGCTTATCATCAAGGGCGAACGGTCTTTGTGGATGAACAGTTTCAACCTTATGAAGACCAATGGAGGTATCTGCAAGAAATTCAGAGGGTTTCAACTGCTAAAGTGGCATTGTTAATCCAAGAGGAGTTAGGCAAGCAAGAATTGGACAAGGAGTTGCAGATCGTTTTATCTAATACTATCCAACTTAAAAAATCGTCTGTGACACCCAAGACACTTTTTTTCTTGAAAAATATGGCTTCCTTTTCTAATCCCGAATTTTATTTAAAGCAGGCTATGCGACAGCCAACCTATCAAATTCCTGAGCGAATGTATTTATTTGGAGAATCCGATTATTATTTATGGCTGCCAAGAGGCTTGCTATATCCATTGCAAGATAAATTTAAACAGGTATCTGTGGAAGATAGGAGAAAGGTACAAAGGTCTATTAGAGTGGAATTTAAGGGAGAACTCACTTTTGAGCAAGAGTTAGCCCTGTCAGATATGATTTCCAAAGAAAATGGTTTACTCCATGCGGAGACTGGTTTTGGGAAGACCGTTTTAGGTGCTGCTCTCATCTCTGAACGGAAGACCAAAACAATTATCCTAGTTCATAATAGGCAACTCTTAGACCAATGGCTGGATCGTTTAAACCAGTTTTTTGACTTTCGAAGAGGAAGAAGCTACCCGTTATACGGCATCAGGTCGTGAAAAGGGTAATAGGCTATGTTGGGCAGTACGGTGGGACTAAGAAATGGCTGAGTAAACTGGTTGATGTTGTTATGATTCAATCTCTATTTAAGTTGGAAAATAGTCAAAGTCTTTTGGATGAGTATGAGATGATGATTGTGGATGAGTGTCATCATGTCTCTGCCTTGATGTTTGAAAAAGTTGTTGCTCAGTTTAGAGGGAAGTATCTTTACGGTTTGACGGCTACGCCTGAGCGTAAGAATGGTCATGAGCCTATTGTTTTTCAGAGAATTGGTGAGATACTCCATACTGCTGATAAGAGGGAAACGGATTTTAAACGGCAATTGCAATTAAGATTCACTTCTTTTGGTCATTTGGAGATTGAAAAGACCAAAGCAAGTAATTTTATACAGCTTAGTGATTGGATTGCTACTGACTCAGTAAGGAATCAGATGATTCTCAAGGATATTCTAGACCAAGTGGCAGAAGGTCGGAATATCTTGGTTCTAGTAAATCGAATTCAACAGATAGATGTCTTTGAAAAATTATTGAAAGAGAAAAAGGTTGATGACTGTTATATTATTAGTGGAAAAACCAAAGTCCGAGAGAGAACAAGTTTACTAGAGACGCTAGAACAGCTAGATAAAGGGTTTGTTTTGTTGTCTACTGGAAAATACATTGGTGAAGGTTTTGACTTGCCTCAGCTAGACACGCTTATCTTGGCAGCACCCTTTTCTTGGAAAAATAATTTGATTCAGTATGCAGGTCGGATTCATAGAAACTACAAGGATAAGTCTTTGGTGCGTATTTTCGATTATGTGGATATTCATGTTCCTTATTTAGAAAAGATGTTTCAGAAAAGACAAGTAGCTTATCGAAAGATGGATTATCGTGTCATTGAGGGTGAGGAGAAACAATTCGTTTATGTTGATAGTAGATATGAGAATATCTTGAGAGAGGACTTAGCAGGGGAAAGACAGGAGTGTATGCTTATTTTACCTTATGTGCACCAGACAAAACTGATGAATTTTCTAAAAGAATTTAGGATTAGTCAAATTGAGATATGTATACCAGAGACGGTTGCAAATAAAGCATGGCTAGACCAGTTGAAGAGCAAGAAGATTAAAGTGTCTTTTACTCAATCAAAAATAGTCACGCCTATTCTTTTGGTAAACAAGACCATTGTTTGGTATGGTGCAATGCCATTATTAGGGAAGGTAGATGAAATGACCATATTACGTTTGGAATCAGCTAGTATAGTTTCTGAAATAGTGGCAGGTTTACGATAGAGAAAATTTTTAAAAATTTCTATGTATGATTTTCATTTTGCAGGAACGAGAAGTTTTGACAGGTCAACGACTCAATGAACTGGAAATCAACGGTATTCGATTGACCAAGTTTAAAAAGGGTGAAATCGGTATTGAATTCATCTGGATTGATACCGAAAATCCACCAAGCGATGCCATCGGCTGGGTAGCAAAGAAATAAAAAGTTCGCTGTTTTTTTGTTTTGTGTTTTACAGTTTTTTCTTGACAAGTCTTTCTTTTTTATGGTATTCTTTCATACAACAAGTGTTGCGCAACAAATGTTGCGCGAAAGGAGTCTTATGCCACCAAAGGTTAAATTTAGTAAAGAGGCTATCATTGGGACAGCTTTACAATTGGTGAGAGAAGAGGGCATGGCTAGTTTGACGGCTCGAGCATTAGCGGAGCAACTGGGAGCCACACCAAGAGTCATTTTTGGGCAATTTGCCAATATGGCCGAGTTACAAGCAGAGGTTATTGGTGCTGCGGAAATGGTCGTGGTGGAGTATATTCGTAAGGCCTTAGAAGATGAGAAGCCTTTTCGATCCGTCGGGGTTGCTTATATCCTTTTCGCCTCAAAAGAACCCCAACTCTTTCAATTGCTTTTCCAAAATCCCAGCAAAGATCCGATTCGTCGCTTTCAAGATTTTCTTCCCATGAAGGATCATAGTTACCAATTGGTTCTGGATTCGATCGTCGCAGACTATCCTTTGAATGTAGAGGAGGCTGGTCGCTTGTACCAGCATCTATTTATCTACTCGCACGGGATGGCCTCAATGGTTGCTTCTGGCATTTATCAATTCAGCATGGAAGAAGTGATTGGATTACTGACAGAGGTTTGTCAATCTCTCATCAAAGAAATGGTAGGAAAGAAATGATTCAACTAGAAAATGTGCACAAAAGTTACGGCCAAACTAAGGTTTTAAAAGGGATTGATTTGCAGATTCAAGACCAGGATGATGTGGTTATCCTCGGTCCTTCTGGATCAGGCAAGTCAACTCTCTTAAACGTTCTGTCAGGTTTAGAAAAGGTAGACGAGGGACATATCCTCATTCAAGGACAGGATTTAGCTCAACTCACAGATACTCAATTGACAGCCTTTAGACGTGAGAAGATTGCCTTTATTTTTCAGCAGTATTATTTATTGCCTAATCTAACAGTCAGACAGAATGTAAAGATGGGGGCAGACCTGGCAAACAATCATGATTTTTTGCAGATTATCGAGGATTTGGGACTTGGCGATAAGCTGGACAAGTATCCGAGTGAATTGTCAGGTGGGGAACAGCAGAGAGTCTCCATTGCTCGGGCCTTGGCCAAAAAACCAGAGATTCTCTTCTTAGATGAGCCGACGGGAGCCCTCGATGAAGAAACAGGACGCAAGATTCTCGACTATATCTGGGAGTTAAAGGAAAAGCTGGGCTTTACCCTCATCATGGTGACGCACAACCAAAATATTGCGAATATGGCAAGAACTATTATTCGTGTCAATAGTGGCAAGATTACCGAAGTTGTGACCAATGATCGGCCTCAGACTGCTTATGAGATTGGATGGTAAGCCATGTTTTTCAGTAAAAGATATTCGAAAAATTAGTTGTCGTCAGTATCATTGGAGCTTAGTGCGGTCTTTGTGGCCAATCTCTTCTTGAATTTTTTTACCTTGATATCGAGCAGTTGGAGATTTCTAAAAACTAATCCCATGATTCAGACCTACTATGACGCTCAGGTTTCGCTTTCCTGGATGGTGGCTATGGTCAGTGGAGTCGTCTTGTCCTTGACGTCGGTCCTTCTCATGTGTTTTTATATCAAACAATTTGTCGATGATCACAAGGAACAATTAGGAATTTTAAAGGCTTTGGGCTATAGCAATGGCCAGTTGGCTAAACGATTTTGGGCATTTGGGCTCAGTTTTGGTGCTGGAGCGCTTCTTGGCTATTTTCGCTTCTTTTCTTATGATGGGGCATTTTTATGACTTCCGGAATGAAAAGGGGATCCTGCCAGAAATCACCATTCATTTTCATTGGCAGCTCTTGCTTGCTTTTGTGGTCCTTCCAACGGCATTTTTTATGCTTATCGCGGTTGGTTATGCTAGAAGACAACTACAAACGCCGGCTCTTCGCTTATTGAAAAAGTCCCCAACACCAATCAAGGTCAAAGGAGAAAGAGGGCTCCTAAGAAAGAGAAAAACTTCCTAAAAGAGCTGTCTTCGTCACTAATTTGGGGGAGAAAATCTATCCTGTTTTTTGTAGTCTTTGGCTCTATGTGTTTTGCGGCCATGGTTCAATTGTCCTTTGGTCTAAGGGACTACACAGATGACATCATCCAAACCATGATGATCATGATTGGCTTGATCCTTTCTTTCTCTATTCTCTTTTTGTCATTGGGGATTGTCGTCTCAGAAAGTCGCGAAACCTTGGCTCTTATGAAGGCTTTTGGCTACACAGATCGTGAATGCCAAGGTCATATCCTATCTCCCTATCGTTTCTGGGCCTATCTAGGATTTGTTCTTGGGACGGCTTATCAGTACGCTATCATGGAAATCTTGATTGGTGTGATCAACGATACGGTTCCTGAAAAGATTGAGCATCACTTTGATGGGAATGTTTGCTTCTGGACTTTGATCGGTTTTGCTGTGGTTTATGAAAGCCTCTTTTATCTATCCAACAGAAAACTCCAAAAGCAAACCATCAAAGAAGTACTCTTAGCTGAATAAATAGAGAAGGTTGGATTTTCCAGCCTTTTTCTTATGAAACTCATTAACAAGAGAAGGATTTTTCACTATTCTAGGGGAAATGAAATAAAGGAAAGAAAACGAAGTTACTGGCAGGACCTGAAATGATCTTTTTACTTGATTTGACGCAACAAATAATCCTTTATCTCTGTAGGAATCCTCTTGCAGTTTGTGGTTGGTATTAGAGTTGCAGCCTTGAGTTATAAATAAATCAATATACCTGTGGTCATGTTACACAGGTCTTTCAATTAGCTGAAATATTTCACCTTTATTTTTTTCTTAACCTTTGACTATTCCGCAAAAATTATCGTACAAATAAAGAGTAAATGATAAAAATGAGGTCAGAGTCTGTTTGCTCTGGCGATAGTAGTATAAATGAGGAGAAACGCTTTGGAATTAGAAGTATTTGCTGGGCAAGAAAAAGTGAACTATCTATGATTGAGGTAGCGCGTGCTATCTTGGAACTTCGTGGTCGCGATCATGAGATGCATTTTAGCGATCTTGTAAACGAAATTCAAAACTACCTTGGAACATCAAACAGCGATATCCGCGAAGCTTTGCCTTTGTTCTACACAGAGTTGAACTTTGACGGTAGCTTCATCTCACTTGGAGACAACAAATGGGGGCTTCGTTCATGGTATGGTGTGGACGAAATTGACGAAGAAATCATCGCTCTTGAAGAAAATGATGACGATGAAGTAGCACCAAAAGCTAAGAAAAAACGCGTCAATGCCTTCATGGATGGTGATTCAGATGCTATTGACTACAATGCAGATGACCCAGAAGACGAAGATGCATACGAAGCAGATCCAGCTCTTTCATACGATGATGAAAATCCAGATGATGAGAAAAATGAAGTGGAAGCTTACGATGCAGAAATCAACGAAATCGCTCCAGATGACTTGGGTGAAGACGTGGATCTCAACGAAGAAGACGACGAGTTTTCAGATGATGATGTTGAAAACATCGAGGAATAAAAGTTAGCTATTGACAATTATCCTATTTTTAGGTATCATATTGTTCGGGCACCTCTTTTAGAGGTCGGGGCTCCCTAGTTCTTAGGGAGCTATTTTTGTTTTTTCAAGAAGTTATCTTCTTGTATTTTAGTTGTGAATCTGGTGCAGTCGTCCCAGATTATTCTTATTAGTAGGGTCTTGTTTTCTATGTCCCCTCGTAGTTAACAAGACCTTGAGCATTTTAGAAAGAGGAATCTATGTCTACGAAATATATTTTTGTAACTGGTGGTGTGGTATCGTCTATTGGAAAGGGATTGTTGCAGCGAGTTTGGGCCGTCTCTTGAAAAATCGTGGTCTCAAAGTAACCATTCAAAAGTTTGACCCTTATATCAATATCGATCCGGGAACTATGAGTCCTTACCAGCACGGGGAAGTTTTTGTGACAGATGACGGAGCTGAGACAGATTTGGACTTGGGTCACTATGAACGTTTCATCGATATCAATCTCAACAAATATTCCAACGTGACAACTGGGAAAATTTACAGTGAAGTTCTGCGTAAAGAACGCCGTGGAGAATACCTTGGAGCAACTGTTCAAGTCATTCCTCATATCACAGATGCTTTGAAAGAGAAAATCAAGCGTGCCGCTCTAACGACAGACTCTGATGTCATTATCACAGAGGTTGGTGGAACAGTAGGAGATATCGAGTCCTTGCCATTCCTAGAGGCTCTTCGTCAGATGAGGGCAGATGTGGGTGCGGATAATGTTATGTACATCCATACAACCTTGCTTCCTTACCTCAAGGCTGCTGGTGAAATGAAGACCAAACCAACTCAACACTCTGTAAAAGAATTGCGTGGATTGGGAATTCAACCCAATATGTTGGTGATTCGTACAGAAGAGCCAGCTGGTCAAGGAATTAAAAAAACAAACTAGCCCAGTTCTGTGATGTGGCACCAGAAGCCGTTATCGAATCGTTGGATGTTGAGCATCTTTACCAAATTCCATTGAACTTGCAGGCTCAAGGTATGGACCAAATTGTCTGTGATCATTTGAAACTAGACGCACCAGTAGCGGATATGACAGAATGGTCAGCCATGGTGGACAAGGTCATGAACCTCAAGAAACAAGTCAAGATTTCCCTTGTTGGTAAGTATGTGGAGTTGCAAGATGCCTACATCTCTGTGGTAGAAGCTTTGAAACACTCTGGATATGCCAACGATGCAGAAGTTAAAATTAATTGGGTCAATGCCAATGATGTGACAGCAGAGAATGTGGCAGAGCTTTTGTCTGATGCGGACGGAATCATCGTACCAGGTGGTTTTGGTCAACGTGGTACGGAAGGGAAAATCCAAGCCATTCGATATGCGCGTGAGAATGATGTTCCAATGTTAGGTGTCTGCTTGGGAATGCAGTTGACTTGTATCGAGTTTGCTCGTCACGTTTTGGGTCTTGAAGGTGCTAATTCTGCAGAGCTTGCACCAGAAACAAAATACCCTATCATTGATATCATGCGTGATCAGATTGACGTTGAGGATATGGGGGGAACCCTTCGCTTGGGACTTTATCCATCTAAGTTGAAACGTGGCTCTAAGGCCGCTGCTGCTTATCACAATCAAGAAGTGGTGCAACGCCGTCACCGTCACCGTTATGAGTTTAACAATGCCTTCCGTGAGCAGTTTGAGGCAGCAGGCTTTTGTCTTTCTCAGGAGTTTCTCCAGACAATCGTTTGGTAGAAATCGTGGAAATTCCCTGAAAATAAATTCTTTGTAGCGTGTCAGTATCACCCTGAACTGTCAAGCCGTCCAAATCGTCCAGAAGAACTCTACACAGCCTTTGTCACTGCAGCGGTTGAGAACAGTAATTAGCTAAATCAGAACCTTTGAGAAGAATCTCAGAGGTTTTTTGCTTGCATATTTAGGATAAGATTTGAAAAATAAAAACATAGTGATATAATTAACATAAAAAAACTTAAGGAGGAACTACAATGAAAAAAATGACACTATTTGGTTTGTCTCTAGCAGGCCTAGCTTTGCTAGCTTTCCCTTATTCAGGACAGGCATTTGAGCTTAAAGAAGAATGGGTTGTTAAGTGTGGAGTACAGTATCAAGATGGCAAGATTCTTCGGTTTAACAATGGTCATGAAGTGGATATCAAAGTCTTGGATTTGCCAAAAACTGAGAAAATCGAGTGGACAGTTAGTCTCAATGGTCAAGATCAGACTGTCAATTTCCTAGGTCAAGAAAAGGACAAGTCTATGATGGGTGTAGAGGGGCGTTACCTGAATTTCTATGTTCCCATATGGCTATAGAGGAGATATCAAGGTAGAGGTCAAAGAGCGGAAATGAAGTCAAAGACCTGGTCAACGAAAAGTTGTGGATGATATTCATAATGATAGTGGAAAGAGAGGTTACTATCGTATTGAAGAATCAAATGATCAATACACCTACCTCGATGCTAAATGGGATTATCAAACCAAGACTTACACTGCTACCTTACCAGAGACTGTCAATGGTCAAAAAGTCTTTGCTTGGGCAGACTATGACAATGGCGAGTTGAAAGCTTGAAAAAAACTAAAAATCTATCAGTCATAAAATATGATGGAGGATCTTTCAAAGAACTTTATCCGATTGTAAAAGCAGAAAGCTGGCTAAAATCAAACCAAAACTGGTACTATCAAAAACAAGGTCAATTAGTGCAGAAGGATTGGGTTTATGACAAGGGAACTTGGTACTTTATGAATGATAAAGGAGTCATGTTCAATCAAACTTGGCTTTATCAAGGTAGCAACTGGTATGCCTTTAAATCATCAGGAGCCATGATTGCTAGTGATTGGCTTTACGACCAAGGCAAGTGGTACTATTTATCAACTTCAGGAGCCATGAAAGCAAGCACTTGGGTTTATGACAAGGGAGAATGGTATTATGTAAGTTCTTCTGGTGCCATGCTAGCGAATGATTGGGTCAAAAGACAAATGGTAAGTGGTATTATCTAGCTTCATCAGGTAAGATGCTTCGCAATACCTACACCCTGATGGTTACTACGTTGGCAACTCAGGTGCCTGGCAATAAGCATAATACTCTTCAAACCACGTCAGCTTCATCCACAACCTCAAAACGCTGTTTTGAGCAACCTGCGACTAGCTTCTAGTTTGCTCTAGTATAAGAAGTCCTTTTCCTTAAAGGAAGAGGCTTTTTACTTGCTTTTCTGCTACTTCCTCATTTGTCCTAAAGCCTTTTTTGTGTTAAAATGAATGGTATGAAAGCTAAAAAAATGTGGATGGCAGGTCTGGCTCTGCTTGGTATTGGGAGCCTTGCCCTTGCTACGAAAAAAAGTTGCAGATGACCGTAAGCTCATGAAGACTCAGGAAGAGTTGACAGCGATTGTACGAGACCATTTTTTTCAGACATGGGGAAATTGCAACCCTCTATGTTCAAGTCTATGAAAGCAGTCTAGAGAGCTTGGTTGGTGGCGTCATTTTTTTGAGGATGGCCGTCATTATACCTTTGTCTATGAAAAATGAAGACCTAGTCTATGAGGAGGAAGTCTTTATGATACAACCAGCAAGTTTAGAAGAATTAGCATCTTTAGTAGAAAAAGATGGCAAGAAGGTTTTCCTTTTTGTAGCGGACTGGTGTGGTGATTGCCGTTATATTTATCCTGCCTTGCCAGAAATTGAGGAGAGCAATCCAGAGTTTACCTTTATTCGAGTGGATAGAGACCAGTATATGGATTTGGCCAAACTCTGGGATGTATATGGAATCCCTAGCCTTGTTGTTCTAGAAAAAGACAAGGAAATTGGTCGTTTTGTTAATCGCGACCGTAAAAGCAAGCAACAAATTAACGACTTTTTAGCAGGACTGAAATAGGAGAAAAAGGAAACAATGATTTTTACATATAATAAAGAACATGTCGGTGATGTCCTTATGGTCATCGTGAAAAATAGCGGAGATGCCAAACTAGATGTGGAGCGCAAAGGAAAGGTAGCCCGTGTTTTCCTCAAAGAAACTGGGGAAACAGTGGCGTGGAATATTTTCGAAGTTTCAAGTTTGTTTGAAATTGCAGAGCGCGGTCAAGTCTTTTTATCAGATGAACAAGTAGCTCGTTTGAACCAAGAGTTGCAGGCGGAAGGTTTTACAGAAGAAATTGTTAATGATAAGGAACCTAAGTTTGTTGTTGGTGAAATTGTCGAGATGGTAGCTCATCCAGATAGTGACCACCTCAACATCTGCCAAGTTGCAGTCGCAAGTGACAAGACAGTGCAAATCGTTGCAGGGAGCTCCCTAATGCGCGTGTTGGGTTGAAAACCATTGTGGCTCTTCCTGGAGCTATGATGCCCAAAGGCAATCTTATTTTCCCAGGCGAACTTCGTGGTGAAAAGAGTTTTGGCATGATGTGTAGTCCCTCGTGAATTGCATTTGCCAAATGCTCCGCAAAAACGTGGGGTTATTGAATTATCAGAAGACCAAGTTGTCGGAACACCATTTGACCCAGCGAAACACTGGACTGCCTAAGAAAGTTGTTAGTATCTGATAGACCAGCTAGAAGGAAATAAGATGGCAAAAAATGTTGTGATTACAGGAGCGACATCAGGCATTGGTGAAGCGATTGCGCGTGCTTATCTGGAGCAGGGGGAGAATGTCGTTCTAACAGGACGACGGACAGACAGATTAGAGGTTCTCAAGTCAGAGTTTGCAGCAACCTATCCAAATCAAACAGTTTGGACCTTTCCACTAGATGTGACGGATATGACCATGGTGAAGACTGTCTGCTCCGATATTCTAGAAACGATAGGTCGGATTGATATATTGGTCAATAACGCTGGACTAGCTCTTGGCTTGGCACCCTATCAGGACTATGAAGAGTTGGATATGTTGACCATGTTGGATACCAATGTCAAAGGTTTGATGGCGGTTACTCGCTGTTTCTTGCCAGCAATGGTAAAAGCCAATCAAGGTCATATCATCAATATGGGATCAACCGCAGGAATCTACGCCTATGCTGGTGCCGCTGTTTACTCAGCTACCAAGGCGGCAGTTAAGACTTTTTCAGATGGTCTGCGAATTGATACCATAGCAACGGATATCAAGGTGACAACCATTCAGCCAGGGATTGTCGAAACAGATTTCTCAAAGGTACGTTTTCATGGTGACAAAGAGCGTGCTGAGGCGGTCTATCAGGGAATCGAAGCCTTGCAAGCTCAGGATATTGCAGACACAGTGGTCTATGTGACCAGTCAACCTCGTCGTGTGCAGATTACAGATATGACCATTATGGCCAATCAACAGGCGACAGGTTTCATGGTTCATAAAAAATAAAAAATTTTCTCGAAAAGTTACAAATTTCTGTAACTTTTTTTGATTTCCTACGAATAGATAAGTAGGAGGAAGAAAATATGTATAATAAAGTTATCCTAATCGGACGCTTGACGTCTACACCAGAATTGCACAAAACCAACAATGACAAGTCAGTAGCACGAGCAACTATCGCTGTGAACCGTCGTTACAAAGACCAAAACGGTGAACGTGAAGCTGATTTTGTCAACATTGTCCTATGGGGCAGACTAGCAGAAAGTTTGGCCAGCTACGCAACTAAAGGAAGTCTCATTTCCGTTGATGGGGAATTGCGTACTCGTCGCTTTGAGAAAAATGGTCAAATGAACTACGTGACCGAAGTACTTGTCACAGGATTCCAACTCTTGGAAAGTCGTGCCCAACGTGCTATGCGAGAAAATAACGCAGGGCAGGATTTGGCAGATTTGGTTTTGGAAGAGGAAGAATTGCCATTTTAAACATTGAAAAGTCTGAGTTGGTCTCAGGCTTTTTTATACTGTCTAAATGTGTTACAATGAACTAGTTGAAACTTTTTGGAGGTTGGAATGAGTAGAGAATATACAAGAACAATCGTCAAAATTATATTTTGTACAGTAGTTATATTTGTTTTTGCGATTTATACTCATGTGAGTCAGACAGATCCTATTCTGGGACAAATAAAAGTTGGAGCGACTTATATGACGATGAATAGTGAATTTTATAGACATTTACATAATGAGATTCAACGCTATTCTGATTCAGAAGGTCAGATATTGTATACTCGGGATGCAGAGATGAGTGAAGAAAAACAGAGTAAACAAATTGATGAGTTTATAGCGAAGCGAGTGAATGTTATTGTTATTAATCCAGTTAAGAGTGATAGCAAGCAAATTGTAGAAGCGTTAAGTAGAGCAAAGAATTTTGGAATTAGAGTTATAGCAGTAGATAGTCAGTTGAATAATATAAAAGTTGATACGAGCATAGTTTCTGATAATTACCATGCTGGGATATTGATTGCTAAGGATTTGATGAAACGTACCTCAAATGCCCATATCCTTTTGTTAACGCATAAAGATGCTTTATCAGCTAACCAGAGAATAACTGGTTTTTTGGATACAATAAAATCAGAAGAATCTTATCAAATTATCTCAGAAAGAGAAACAGTTGGTCAAACAGAGTATGCTATGGCTACTGTAGATGCTGCGTTATCTGAAGGTCTAAAATTTGATGTTATAGTGGCTTTAAATGATAGAGCCGCTATAGGAGCTTTGGCAGCAATTAAAGAATCGAAAATAATTTCAAAAAAACTTATTTATGGAATAGATGGTTCACCAGATATGAAGCATTTATTAGCTACGACAGATGAAGTGACGGGAACGGTTGCTCAATTTCCATCTCATATGGGGAGAAAAGTATCGGAAACAATAGATTTATTAGTAAAAAAAAGAAGAAGTTGAAGAATTATATACTATACCTGTACAATTTGTTGATAAAAAAATAATATAATTCAGTTTGATATTAATGGGTGGCAGTAATGAAACAGGTAAAAGGTGTCCAGTATTCTATAATTTTTGCTTTTTATTAATTAATTTTCTAACCATTGTATACAATGGAACTTTATATATACAGATTACAAACTATGTAATTTCAAAGGGACAGATGACACTCTTATTGGGAGAATTAAATAATATTTCAAAATCACCTGACCAGATTTTTTTGGTATTCAATTATTTTTTTCGTCGGTATTATTTTTTTATATCTACCTATAAAATGTATTCAACTGAGAAAAAAATGGCCAATTTTTTTCAAAATGGAATTTGTTTGAAATAGTATTAATGATTGGTGTTATATGGTCACAAAATCTGTCATACAATGGAATCATATTATTAGTTTTTCGCTGATATATTCTATAGTTCAAGAGAGTTTCAAGACTCTGATAGTAAACGTTCTTGGATTATTTTTTTATTTTTCTTGAGTTTTCTAATGTTACTTTTTAACAGACTATGAAATCTTGTCACTATTTATAAAAAGTTCCATCTCTTTCTACCTATATCCAATTTTATCCATCGTCCATACGAGGCGTGGTATTATTTTTAGAAAATGCATTGACATCATTAAACGTTATTATTTTCATAATCTCTTTATTGTCTTATATCCTATACGTGATTAAAGAACATCATAATATTGAGGAAGAACTTAAAATGTTATCTAGAGTCAACACTGAATTGAATCATTACATATCATTATCAGAGAAAATCGCTGAAGATCGAGAAAGGAAAAGAATTGCTCGGGAAATTCATGATACTCTAGGACATGCATTGACAGGGATTTCAGCAGGGATTGATGCAGTTTCTGTACTAATTGATGTTCAGCCTATCCGTGCTAAAGAACAGTTGAAAAATGTTTCAAATGCAGTTAGAGAGGGGATAAAAGATGTTAGGGGATCATTACAGAGACTAAGACCAGGAGCTTTGCAAAATAATGGTTTAAAAGATGCTCTAATATTAATGATTAGTGAGTATGAGTCTCTATCGAAACTCTCTGTCGATCTAAAATATGAATGGGGAAATATTGATTTAGATGTTATTCAGGAAGATACTATTTTTAGGATTATACAAGAATCTATGACAAATTCTGTTCGTCACGGACATGCTAGTAAAATGAGCATTCGCTTTATAAGTGAGGATAACAACATAATAGTTTTGCACGATAATGGAATAGGTTTTGATGACTTACAAATTGGGTATGGCTTGAAACAAATGAGAGAGCGAGTTTCTATTTTAGGTGGTTCTATACATTTTGAAAATAGAGAAGGATTTTACACTAAAATAGTTTTTCCAAAAATAGGAGGTGAAGTATATGATAAAAGTAATGATTGCAGATGATCAGGCGTTAATTAGAGAGTCCTTGCAGATCATTTTATCAGTATATGCTGATATTGATGTTGTATCCGTTGTTGGTGATGGTATCGAAGCTATGGATAACATTATGGCTGTAAAACCGGATATAATTTTAATGGATATTAGAATGCCCAGAATGGACGGAGTATTGGCTACAAAAAGAAATCAAAAAAAACGTTTTTCCAAATATAAAAAAATTATAATCTTAACAACATTTGATGACGACGAATTTATTTTTAGTGCTTTAAAATATGGTGCATCTGGCTATTTATTAAAAGGAGTTTCAACAGACGAGTTATATCAAGCCATTCAGACAGTGTATAAAGGTGGAGCTATGATTAATCCTAATATAGCTAGTAAGGTATTTCAATTGTTTTCGCAGATGGCACAGACCAATTTTTCTATTACTGTGAAGGAAGAGAATATTGAAAATATATCACTGACAGAATGGAAAATTATTCAGCAAGTAGCATTTGGAGAATCAAATAAGGAAATTGCCAGTAATCTTTTTTTGTCCGAGGGAACAGTGCGCAATTATCTTTCTATCATTCTTTCAAAGCTAAATTTGAGAGATAGGACACAGTTAGCTATATGGGCTGTACAAACAGGTGTGACACAAAAGAATTTTTCGAAGGACATTGATAAATGAAATTAAAGCAATTGTTTCTAGTGATACTGTTTGTGCTAAGTTGCTTGAGTTTATTCTTTATTTGGGAAAACAAGCAGATAAAGATTATCAGACTGGGTTTTTATTCTGATTCTAGTTGGGGAATTCCTACAGGGAATAATAGCTATGTACTAGATGAGGCTATTAAGAAATTTGAAGAGCTTCATCCAGGGGTTAGGATTGTATATGATTCAGGTATTCCCAAGGAGGAGTATTCTAATTGGATTTCAAGTCAAATTTTAAAAGGTTCTGAACCGGATGCTTTTCTGTTATCAAGCGACCAGTTATCTTTATTTGCATCAAAAGGTATTTTAAAAAACCTAAATTCCTATCTGTCTCAAGAAGATGCCTCTAATTTCTATGATGTATCTTTGCAGGCAGCAAAATACGGAGATGATTTATACGGTTTTCCATATGAAAGCAATCCCATGTTGATGTGTGTAAATCAAGATTTACTTTTAAGAGAGGGCATTGAAATTCCTAAAGTAGGGTGGACACTGAAAGATCTATATGAGATTAGTAAAAAAATTACAAAAGATACCGATGGAGATGGAATCGTTGATCAATTTGGGATAACAGGATATAGTTGGAAAGAATCTCTAGCAGCCTTTGGTGTCACTATTTCTGAGAATGGTATTCCTCGTATAGATTCGTCAGAAATGAAGGATGCTTTATCCTATATAAGGGAATTGAATCAATTAAACGGGCGCTACAAAGTAACCTATAAAGATTTTGATGAAGGACATGTTGCCTTTTATCCAATGAGTTTGGCACAATATCGTACATATAAACCTTTTCCTTATCATGTGGCCAAATATACAAATTTTAACTGGACATGTATTTCATTACCAACGACAAAGGAAGACATTCGTTCTACTGTAACAGATACTTCCTTATACGTGGTTTCTTCGCGTTCTCGTAATTCAAAACTTGCCGTATCGTTTATAGAATTTTTAACAAACAATCTTGAAATTCAACAAAATTTATTTAACAAGGGTCAAGGAAGTTCAGTGTTACCAGAGGTAGTGACTAGTTTGAAGAGCGAAGAGTTGATGAAGAAAGGAATGATTGGTCAAAATGCCTTAACGACTACTTCACTGGATTATATAATGAAAAATTCAATTACAACTATTTCAAAAGGGATAGATTCAAAATCATTAGTTGGAATAGAAGAAAGATTAGAAGCAATATCTATGGATGAAAATAACACGGATATTGAAGGTAATCTTATTAAGTTACAAAAAAAGAACTAGATATAGGAACCCTTAAATAGATGTCGAGATTATTTTTTTCTTAAATAATATGAACATGGCAGATGTCTTTATTGACATTTGTCATTTTTTTATTGACATTTATCAATAAACTTTTGTGACATTTAACAATTATAAAGTGAAGATAAGGATGATAGAATGAAATCAATAAAAGGAGGGAAATATGAAATATTTGATATTAGTCAGTCATGGAGGACTCGCAGAGGGATTGAAATCATCTCTTTCTATGTTTGCTTCGGATAAGGTAGATGATGTCATAGCAATTGGCTTAAAAGACGGGGAAAGTCTTGCAGATTTTTCTGTAGATGTCAAGAATGCTATTGAATCTCTGAATGAAAATGATTCTGTTCTTGTTTTAGCGGACATTGTTGGGGGAAGTCCTTTAACAACTGTTGCAACAGTATTAGAAGAATTTGGAAAATTAGAGAATGCAACTATTTTGGGAGGCATGAACTTAACAATGGCACTTACAGCAGTGGTGATGAAAGACATTCTGACTGGAAGTGAACTTGTTTCTACGATATTAAACGAATCATCCTCAGCTCTACAGGAATTTGAAGTCGGATCGGATGATAATCTTAATGAAGAAGACGATATTTAGTTATATAAGGAAAGGGATAAAAAATTATGGTAGTAACATTTGTACGAATTGACGATAGAATGATTCATGGACAAACAGTCACTAGATGGGCAAAAGAACATCCATGTGATGGCTTAATTGCAGTAAATGATGCTGCTGCATCTAATAAGGTTTTAATTCAGGCCTATAAAGGTGCGTCAGATAAAAAAACATTTGTTTGGACAAAGGAAGCATTTAAAGAAAAATCATCTAAAGTAACAGAATCAGATAGTAGATATTTTTTGATTACTAAGAATCCAATTGATATGAAAGAGATTTTAGTAGATCAGGGCTTTATTCCAGGAGAGGTTAAAGAGATTATTGTAGGACCTGCTAATGATAGACCAGGTGCTATCAAGTTGGGAAATAATCAATCAATTACCCAAGAGGAAGCAGTTGCACTAGAAGCAATTGAAAAAGCAGGATACAAAGTTAGATTCCAATTATTACCAGATGTATCTATTGGATATTGGAGTGATTTTAAATCAAAATTTGGATTTTAATAATGAAATAAGGAGAAAAAATGATGGAAATTTCTTGGATTCAAGCAGCTCTTTTAGGATTGTTTGCAAGTTTAGCATCGATGCCAGGTATGGGGGGATCCAGTATTGGTAACTATACTTTGGGGCGCCCATTAGTTGGTGGTTTAATTGTAGGTTTAATATTAGGAGATATAACAACAGGGGTAATCGTTGGTGTAGCTTTACAGGTATTATATATTGCCTTAGTGACACCTGGTGGAACTGTATCTGCAGATGTACGGGCAATTTCTTATATCGGAATTCCGTTGTCTATCCTATTTGTTCATGCAAATAATATTTCAGGTGAAGTAGCAATTGCAGCAGCAGCAGCGCCAATTGGAGCCGCAGTTGGAACAATTGGAACTGTTTATTCTATGGTACAGCTACTATGAACTTGATTTGGCAACACATTGGGTGGAAAGCTGTAGAGAAAGGTGATTTTAAGAAGTTATATGCTGTTGATTGGGTATATCCTTGGATTTCACATTTTATCTTTTCTTTCTTACCAACAATGATTATTACAAAATTTGGACCAGATATGGTTGATCTTATGAAAGTATATCTTCCTATGGATGGTTTTGTAATGAAGTCTCTATTTACTGTAGGAGCACTCCTTCCATGTGTGGGTATTGCAATACTTTTGAAACAAATTGTTACAAAAACAACAGACTTTATTCCTTTCTTTGTCGGGTTCACGTTAGCAAAATCTTTAGGTTTGAACTTAGTAGCAAGTGGTGTGGTGTCATTAATTTTTGCAGTAATTTATTATGAATTAGAAGTTATTAAATCTGCCCGTACGACAGCAGTTGTCAGTGATATGGGATTTGATGAAGAGGAGGATATTTAGGATGAGTCGAAAAAAAATATCAAGAAAAACATTGACAAAATCATTTCACCACTGGTTTTATGGACATCTAACATGTTTTTCTCAAGAACACATGCAAACTTTTGGATATTTAACTTCTATGCTTCCAATAGTGGAAGAAATGTATGATACTAAAGAAGAACAAAAAGAAGCTATGCAAACATACACAGCATTCTTTAATACTGAGCCACAGTTAGGGTCTCTAGTAGTTGGGATTACAGCTGGTTTGGAAGAAGCGCGTGCAAATGGAGATGCAGTAGATAGTGAAACCATTAACGGAATGCGAGCTGGTCTAATGGGGCCTATTGCAGGTATTGGAGATTCACTTATTGTAGGAACATTAATTCCTGTTTTGTTAGGGATAGCTTTAGGTCTTTCTAAAGGAGGAAATATTTCTGGTGCAATATTCTATATTATTGCATGGAATCTATTAGTCTATCTTGGAATGCGTTTTGCTTATTTTAAAGGATATGAACTTGGAGATAAAGCAGTAGAATTTTTAGTAGGTCCTAAAGGTCAGGCGCTAAGAAAATCAATTAGTGTTGTTGGCGGTATGGTCATAGGAGCTGTTGCAGCAACTTGGGTATCTGTCACTACGGCGCTAGAGTTGAAAAATGGAGATGGGGAAACATTTTTAAACTTACAAGAAAAGATTGATGGTGTTTATCCAGGTCTTTTAACAGCAGGTTTTATTGTTCTTTGTTGGTGGCTGATGGCTAAAAAGAAAGTTTCTCCAAATTGGGTAATGCTACTATTGGTAGTTATTGCACTTGTAGGAGTAGCCTTAGGATTTTTCAATCCAGGTTTGAAATATTAATAGCATGTAAAAAAGCAACGGTTCATAATCGTTGCTTTTCTATATATGTCTAATATAAGGATTTAGAGTGTCGGTATTTGTAAAAGAATTAACGAAAAATACTAATTCCATAAATCCTGTTCGTTAAAATTCTATACTATTCATAAGGTGCAAAATTAGGATATACAAACTTATCTATTCATCCTCAGAAAGTCAGACTTTTTTCTTGACTATTTCTGACCAAGTGATACAATAGAACTATGAATTAGCACTCGGATATAAAGAGTGCTAATAGTATCTATCTCATCATGGAGGAAAGCAGATGTTGAAACCATTAGGAGACCGTGTGGTCTTGAAAATCGAAGAAAAAGAACAAACTGTTGGAGGTTTTGTCCTCGCAGGTTCAGCCCAAGAAAAAACAAAAACAGCCCAAGTTGTAGCTACTGGACAAGGAGTTCGTACCTTGAACGGTGATTTGGTAGCTCCAAGCGTTAAGCCTGGCGACCGTGTCTTAGTTGAAGCTCACGCAGGTCTCGATGTCAAAGACGGCGATGAAAAGTACATCATCGTTGGCGAAGCTAACATCTTAGCTATTATTGAAGAATAGAAGGAGAAAGTAAGTATGTCAAAAGAAATTAAATTTTCATCTGATGCTCGTTCAGCTATGGTCCGTGGTGTCGATATCCTTGCAGACACTGTTAAAGTAACCTTGGGACCCAAAGGTCGTAACGTTGTTCTTGAAAAATCATTCGGTTCACCATTAATCACCAATGACGGTGTGACCATTGCTAAAGAAATTGAGTTGGAAGACCATTTTGAAAATATGGGTGCCAAATTGGTATCGGAAGTAGCTTCAAAGACCAACGATATCGCAGGTGACGGGACTACAACTGCAACTGTTTTGACCCAAGCAATCGTCCGTGAAGGAATCAAAAATGTCACAGCAGGTGCAAATCCAATCGGCATTCGTCGTGGGATTGAAACAGCAGTTGCCACAGCAGTAGAAGCCTTGAAAAACAACGCCATCCCAGTTGCCAATAAAGAAGCCATCGCTCAGGTTGCTGCCGTGTCTTCTCGTTCTGAAAAAGTCGGCGAATACATCTCTGAAGCCATGGAAAAAGTTGGTAAAGACGGTGTCATTACTATCGAAGAGTCACGTGGTATGGAAACAGAACTTGAAGTTGTGGAAGGAATGCAGTTTGACCGCGGTTACCTTTCACAGTACATGGTGACAGATAGCGAAAAAATGGTGGCTGACCTTGAAAATCCATACATCTTGATTACTGATAAGAAGATTTCAAATATCCAAGAAATCTTGCCACTCCTCGAAAGCATTCTCCAGAGCAATCGTCCACTCTTGATTATTGCAGATGATGTGGATGGTGAGGCTCTTCCAACCCTTGTATTGAACAAGATTCGTGGAACTTTCAACGTAGTAGCAGTTAAGGCGCCTGGCTTTGGGGACCGTCGCAAAGCGATGCTTGAGGATATCGCCATCTTAACAGGAGGAACAGTTATCACAGAAGATCTAGGTCTTGAGTTGAAAGATGCGACAATTGAGGCGCTTGGTCAAGCAGCGAGAGTAACTGTGGACAAAGATAGCACTGTTATCGTAGAAGGTGCTGGAAATCCTGAAGTTATTTCTCACCGTGTTGCGGTTATCAAGTCTCAAATCGAAACCACAACTTCTGAGTTTGACCGTGAAAAATTGCAAGAACGCTTGGCAAAATTGTCAGGTGGTGTTGCAGTCATCAAGGTCGGAGCTGCAACTGAAACTGAGTTGAAAGAAATGAAACTCCGCATTGAAGATGCCCTCAACGCTACTCGTGCAGCAGTTGAAGAAGGAATCGTTGCTGGAGGTGGAACAGCTCTTGTCAATGTCATTCCAGCCGTGGCCAATTTGGAATTAACAGGAGATGAAGCGACAGGACGCAATATTGTTCTCCGTGCCTTGGAAGAACCTGTTCGTCAAATTGCCCACAATGCAGGATTTGAAGGATCTATCGTTATCGATCGTTTGAAAAATGCTGAGCTTGGCACGGGTTTCAACGCAGCAACTGGCGAATGGGTCAACATGATTGATCAAGGGATTATCGACCCAGTTAAAGTGAGCCGTTCAGCCCTACAAAATGCAGCATCTGTAGCCAGCTTGATTTTGACAACAGAAGCAGTCGTAGCCAATAAACCAGAACCAGTAGCCCCGGCTCCAGCAATGGATCCAAGCATGATGGGTGGCATGATGTAAAAACTCTAAAAGGAGGGATGCGTATTCCCTCCTTTTATGGTTTTCTATTTTAAATAGATTTGAGCTCTCCTAACTTATATGATAAAATAAGACTAGAAAAAGGAGAAGAACATGATCGATGTAGAAGAAATTCTGAGCAAGATGAACCCCAATCAGAAGATAAATTATGACCGTGTCATGCAGAAAATGGTACAAGTATGGGAGAAAAATGAGCAGCGGCCAACCATTCTCATGCATGTTTGCTGTGCCCCTTGCAGTACCTATACCCTCGAATATTTGACCAAGTATGCAGATGTGACCATCTATTTTGCCAATTCTAATATCCATCCCAAGGCAGAATACCATAAGCGGGCTTATGTTACCAAGAAATTTGTTAGTGATTTCAATGAGCGAACTGGCAATAACGTTCGATACCTAGAAGCTCCTTATGAACCTAACGAATATCGTAAACTGGTTCGAGGTTTGGAAGAAGAGCCTGAAGGTGGCGACCGTTGTAAGGTTTGCTTTGACTACCGTCTGGATAAAACAGCGCAAGTGGCTATGGACTTGGGCTTTGACTACTTTGGCTCAGCCTTGACCATCAGTCCTCATAAGAATTCTCAGACCATCAACAGCATCGGAATCGATGTGCAAAAGATTTATACCACCCACTATCTTCCCAGTGATTTCAAGAAAAATCAGGGCTACAAACGTTCAGTAGAGATGTGTGAGGAGTATGATATCTATCGTCAATGTTATTGTGGATGCGTCTATGCAGCTCAGGCTCAGAATATTGACCTGGTTCAGGTCAAGAAGGACGCCACGGCTTTCTTACTGGATAAGGATGTTGAAAAAGACTATTCCCACATCAAATTTACTGTTACAAAATTAGATATATAGAAATCAACCCAGCTGAAAAGCTGGTTTTTTCAAATAAAAAACTAGGGCCTTCACCCTAGTTTGACAACTTTACCGATTCTTTAGTTCTACATAGCGCTTGTACCAAATGTTTACATAGGCTTCTGAGAAAGGACCACGTCCATTGTTAATCCAATCAACAAGAATCTTGACATGTTCTTTTAAAATATAGTCTAAATCATCAGAATAATTCATTTTGCGTTTGTGGCGCTCATATTCCTCAACGTCTAAAAGACGTTTTTCCCCATCTGTAAAAATTTTAACATCTAAATCGTAATCAATATACTTCAGTGCTTCTTCATCCAGATAGTAGGGGCTAGCCATATTGCAATAGTAGGAAATTCCATTATCACGAATCATGGCAATGATATTAAACCAATATTTCTTGTGAAAGTAAACAATAGCCGGTTCTCGAGTAACCCAACGACGACCATCACTTTCGGTAACAAGTGTATGATCGTTGACACCAATAATGGCGTTTTCTGTTGTTTTTAGTACCATGGTGTCCCGCCAAGTTCGGTGGAGACTCCCATCATGCTTATAACTTTGAATTGTAATAAAGTCGCCTTCTTTTGGAAGCTTCATAACTAACCAACTTTCTACAATTTATAAGTTTATCGTTTACTATTGTACCATAAAATTACCTAAAATCTGTGAATTTTACATGAAAATATTAAAGATATTCTCTGAGAGCGCTTGCTATATCCGAAAAATCGTAGCCCTTTCGTGCTAAAACTTGAGTTAAGCGCTGTTTAAGTTCGTATCCTTCATATTTTCGGGCATACTTGGCATATTGCTTATCAAGTTCCTTGAAGATGAGTTCCTGAGTCGTTTCTTGGTCAACTTGACTATCCAAGTCGTCAAAGGCACTTTTAGCATCAGAGTAAGAGAAGCCCTTGTTGGTCAGGTTCTGAATAATCTTATCTTGCAAGGCACGGGCAGGAAGTTTTCCCTCATGTTTTTTCAATAGTTTATCAGCTACACGTTGAGCCACTTCCGAAAAATCAAAATCATGCAAGATTTCTTCTATAGTAGATTTTGAAATTCCTTTCTGTGCTAATTTCTGAGTAAGTACATAAGGTCCCTTGTCTCCTGAAAGTTGATTAGCATTGATGATAGCATAAGCGTACTGGCTATCATTAATCCACTTATCTTCTTTAAGATTAGCAATGACTTGAGAAATTATGTTTTCGTCAATATCATATTTTTCAGATATTCTCTGACCTCTTTTTCAGTACGTGCTTTAAAGGATAGGTGGTAGAGCGCTAGATTTTTACCATAAGAAAATTGAGCAAAGTCCTGAATCATCTTCAATTCCTCTTCGCTTATTACCTTATCTCTTGATAACATAAAACGAACAATTGTATCTTCAGTAATGTAGCATTTGTCGCCATTATCAAGCTCCATCAGATAGAGCCTTTTTTTCTTTTCAAGTTTTGTGATTTTCATAGTTCTATTATAACTCAAAATGTGATAAGATAGGGGTATGAATCTGAAAGTGAAACAAAAAATACCATTAAAAATCAAGCGCATGGGAATTAATGGTGAGGGAATCGGCTTTTACCAAAAAACATTAGTCTTTGTGCCTGGTGCTCTCAAAGGAGAAGATATCTATTGTCAGATTACTTCTATTAAACGCAACTTTGTTGAAGCAAAATTACTAAAGGTTAACAAGAAGTCTAAATTTCGAGTTGTGCCAGCTTGTACTATTTATAATGAATGCGGAGGTTGCCAAATCATGCACCTGCATTATGATAAGCAGCTGGAGTTCAAGACGGACTTGCTTTATCAAGCGCTGAAAAAATTTGCCCCTGCAGGATATGAAAATTATGAAATCCGCCCGACGATTGGTATGCAGGAACCCAAGTACTATCGTGCTAAGTTACAATTTCAGACTCGAAAATTTAAGAATCAGGTTAAGGCGGGCTTATATGCACAAAACTCTCACTATTTAGTAGAATTGAAAGATTGTTTAGTTCAAGATAAGGAAACACAGGTTATTGCAAACCGCCTAGCAGAATTATTAACCTATCACCAGATTCCAATCACGGATGAGAGAAAAGTTCTAGGTGTTAGAACTATAATGGTACGACGAGCAAGAAAGACTGGACAGGTTCAGATTATTATTGTTACAAGCCGTCAGCTTAACTTAACACAACTGGTAAAAGATTTAGTTAAGGATTTTCCAGAAGTTGTGACAGTCGCTGTGAATACAAATACAGCTAAAACCAGTGAGATTTATGGTGAAAAGACAGAGATTATCTGGGGAGAAGAGAGTATTCAAGAAGGTGTTCTTGATTATGAATTTTCACTATCCCCTCGAGCATTCTATCAACTAAATCCTGAGCAAACAGAAGTCCTCTATAGCGAGGCGGTAAAAGCGCTGGATGTTGATAAAGAAGACCATTTGATTGACGCTTATTGTGGAGTTGGAACGATTGGATTTGCCTTTGCAAAGAAAGTTAAAGCACTCAGAGGTATGGATATTATTCCAGAGGCCATTGAAGATGCTAAGCGAAATGCTAAAAGAATGGGATTTGACAACACACATTACGAAGCTGGAACAGCAGAAGAGATTATTCCTCGTTGGTATAAGGAAGGCTACCGAGCAGATGCTCTGATTGTAGACCCTCCACGTACAGGTCTTGATGATAAGTTATTAGATACTATTCTTAATTATGTACCAGAAAAAATGGTTTATATTTCTTGTAATGTTTCTACTTTAGCTCGCGATTTAGTGCGCTTAGTGGAAGTCTATGATCTTCATTATATCCAGTCGGTCGATATGTTCCCACATACAGCTCGAACTGAGGCTGTTGTAAAATTAATTAAAAAAATATAAAAAAGTAGTTGACAAGTTTGAAAAAGGCTGTATAATAGTAAGAGTTGAAAAT